>OMAD01000747.1_pt1 | contig 10256 bp, 7 predicted proteins | sample 1644581 | NCBI WGS metagenome assembly OMAD01 (sample SAMEA103958120, study PRJEB25191) | human gut metagenome | biome: human-associated habitat [ENVO:00009003]; feature: intestine environment [ENVO:2100002]; material: feces | place: Germany | collected 2013/2015 | reverse complement strand
TAGAGGCCGAGGGCGAAAGTGAAATGGGAAAACGCGCTGTAGCCTGTGTGGCTAGAAACAGAAAGGATCATAAGAAAGCAAGTAAGTTTGGTGGGACAACTTATAAAGACGTTATTTTAATGGGTGCACAAGAGGATCCCCCCCGGTTACAATTTTCTTCCGTAGGTACAGCTAAATTTTTACAGCCGGATCTTAATTCAACGGCATGGAAGGATAGCCTGAACATTGCATTGAATATGGATACGGTTGTGAATCCGATATCCGCATGCTTGTGGTTCTGTACTAATGATGTTTATAGTAAAAACTCCAAAATTGAAAATGGCATTGAAAAATATTCATTTGGAGGTAATTACGAGCAGGTAACGGAGAAGAAAATTCTTGGTGGACATACATTTTTCAGAGTAATTAACTACTAATTAAAAATCTCACATAATGCAGTAAGTTACACAAGAGACTGTGATAAAAAGATTTTCATTTTATCACAGTCTTTTTAGATAAGAATTGTAAATATCAAATTCTACGTTTGGGCTTAAAATCAACGAAAAATGTAAAGAAAAAGTCAAATCTTTTGTTTCACGATTCGGGAAATCAGCCCAACAGCCACATTCCGCTCCGAATCAATCCGGGTCACCACAAAGCTTACTTCATCTTTTTTCCCGGGCAGCCTGGAGTCATAGCAGCTATGGGCAATTGCATTGACTCCAATATTAAGCCTTATAAAGACGGTGCCTTTATGGATGTCTGTAATTGTACCGATATATTTTCCCTGAACCTTACATTTTTGCAGATTTTCTGCACTGGTATTACCAAGGACACTTTTAACATCTGCTTTTACAGAAATGTCAGTAACAGAAGATATGGCAACGTTTGTGATACGGACTAAGATCTGGTCACCTACATGGTAGCTTTCTGTGGCATCCCCCATCCAGTCGTAGGAGAGATCCCTGGCTGGGATTGAGTATTCTACACCAAAGATCTCAGTGCGGACGGTCTTTTCAGCGACAGCAATAACTCTGGCCTGAACGATACGTCCTTCGCATACTCGGGTGATGCCATTTGCATCCGGAAGATAGAAAATCTGCCGTTTCTTGAGCATAGCATCTTTTCTGCTGGCAACTACGGATTTGGTTTTGTTGTCGATTCCTTTGATTAAGAAGTCGATTTCAGAGCCAAGCATATTGCCAAGGATTTTGTTTTGTCTGTTAATGATGTCACCATAGTTTGAAGAGGCATCTTCTTTCAATTCAATCATCATTTCTGTTAAGGGAATTACAATGCGCAGATCTTTATAGTACACAACAGCAATAGTTCCACCGGTCTCCAGCTTTTCGATACCGCCGAGTGTACCGGCGAGAATTTTCTTTGTCCGGTAGGCATTCTGCAGTTCATGCCAGTTGGCATCTTCAACGGACTCCGGCGTTTCTATTTCTGCGTCCGCAGAGATTGTGAGAATAGAGGATGCGGAAAGCTTTCTCTCAGGGACTGTTTCGGCAGCCACCGTTTCGTTTGTAGTTACTAATTCTTCAGTTTTTTTAGGCATAATAGGTTCTCCTTTTCTTTAATTTGACATGATGGATGCTTTGTCCGCCATGACGATTTTGGGTTGTAGTTTCTGGGCAGCCTCCTTGGAAGCCACCTGTGTGACAGTTTGCTTGGGAACAGACCATTCTTGTTTGTTTTGCGCCTTCCATGCCGGAACATGGGCTGTAGCCTTTACGTACTGCAGCTTTTTACTTTCTGGATGGAGCGAAAAATCATATTTGCCGACCTTTAGAATCTTTTGTCCACGTAAGATAATAAGAGCCTGATCTAAGGGAAGGCGTAGAACCTCGTCCGGGGTTAAAAGTTTCCGCTTCCCAACGGACGCTGTTTCTTTATACTGCGGGGAATAATCCGTAATACGTAGGGTATTAAGCTGCTTGGACTTGCTGGATACATCTACACTGACATCTCCGGATCTATCGGAGATAAATTCGGCGGTGAGCTGATCGGTACAGCCTAAGAATAGCTGTGTATCACAGTTACCAATAATTTCCTGCCACTGGTTATCCGGATATCTGTTCTGCATCTGGGGCAGATTTTGGAAAATACAACTGATGGATAATCGCCTGGAACGGATAGTACTGATCTTTTTTGTGAGATCTGCAATGGTACAGCCACCGTTTGCAATCTCATCTGCCAGAATATGTACTGGCACCGGAAGACGGCTTCCTTCCTGCTCATCTGCAAAGCGTACTAACTTGATAAATACGAAACTCATAAACAGGCTGGATAAGAAGTCAAAGGTCGAATCCTGATCGGAAGTGATGCAGAAATAAGCACATTTCTCTTTGCCGGGGAGCGTTAAGTCAATCTCGTTATGACCGGTGATCTGACGGATCAGTTCATTCTGGAAGACCTGAAGTCTTATTCCCAGACCGCTTACCACATCATTTCTGACACTTTCCTGGGCTCTTCTAAAGATGGAGTACGGGTATTTTGCCGGATGAGTGTTTGGGAGCATCTGAAAAAGACTGCAGAGTTCCTCTTCGGTATTTAAGGTAAGCAGCTTATATACCTGTCCGATGTTCCTGCCTTCCGGGGGAAATCCATAATATACATACAACACGGCCGCTTTCAGGATATTCAGTTCTGCATCCGCCCAGAACCTGGTTTCATTTTTAGAAGAGGTGTTCTTTATGATGACATCGCAGAATAACTGTGCCATGGTATCCTGACCATCAATCTCGGATAAGCAGTTCCAACTGTCGGAATTTTCCGGGTGAATCAGGTTAAATACCCGCACCGTATAGCCATGCTGCTCCAAGTAAAGAGCAAAATCACCGTATAATTCAGACTTGGGATCCGTGACAATGAGACTTTCCCCACGGGCAACGCACTGAAAGATCACATTCCTTGCGTAGGCACGGCTCTTCATGGAGCTACTGGCCCCAAAGACAGCAACATTGCGGTTATAGGGCGAACTTTCAGGGAGACATACGATTTTGTTTTCCAGGGTCCCTAAAATAATGCCGGTGCTACGGCGGATATCGGAAGTAAGATTTAGGACATTGCGAAATTCCTCCGGTGTCATGTAGCCGCTGGTTCCATAAGTCCCCTTCTCAGAATAGGAAAAATTCCGCTCCTTATCCAGGGTCCCTTTCCCCCCGATTCCCATGCGCATCACCACGATGATGAGCAGGATAGCAATAAGTAGGCATAAAAAAATCCCATACAGACTGTACGGGAAGATGGTAAGTGCCTGCAGACAGGAGAAAAAGGAAGCATCCGGAAGGGGAGGAGAGGAACCGTCTCCCGGTGTACCTCCGGCAGATACCCAGGTATTGTAGTGGTAGAGAAACTGAGCGATGTATCCTGCGGCATAGAGCAGTGTGGTTATTAACACCGGCAGGACAAGGAGCACACAAAGCAGCTTCTTTCGTTTTTCTGATAACTTCAGTGGAAAAACCTCCTTTCAAATTTGGCAAGATCAATGGTTTCAATGGTTGCAAGGTCCCCAAAATAAGACTGCAAAGTATCTTTTTGGAAGTCGAAGCAGATCAGGTGCCCGGTAATCCCGTGAAAAGACAGCGCGGTCTTAAATCTGGAGAGCCGGAGCATATCAAAATTGTAGGATAAGAGAACCGGAGTGGTTCCCTTTATGGCATCATGGATGAGCCCAAGATCCGGATTTGCAGGTTCCAGATCTGAACGAAGCAGGGAATCCAGAGTGCTCTGAAGCGCAGGATAGATCAGTAGCTTAAGCATAGTGATTCCTTTCATGGATACTGGAAGAAAATGCATAAAGTCAAAGCTTCCATCCAGATAGAAATAACTTTTCTGATACCCACCGTTACTTTCCATGAGTTTTCTGGCACATTCCATGGGACTTCCAAGAAAGAGAGCTTTGATAGGATAATCCGTATTCTTTTGGTATAGCCCCGGAAACATATCCTGCTTCAGGTGATAGTTTAGGAAAGCTTTTAGTCTAAGCTCCGTCCGGTATTCCCATTTGATCGGGTGGTCACCGGTAAAGAAAAGAACGTACAGGGCATCCTCACATAACAGGATTCCCAGGGATCTGGAATTGTTGATTTTGACGGTTTCGGTCCCCAGCTCCTTCCATTCCCTGGCTGTGTAAAAGAGCGGGAACGCAAATTTGGCAGAATCTTGCGGGTTCCCAGAAAATAGAGCCGGCTTTTCCTCAGGATACACAGGGATCCCTGCGCATTGCAGCATGGCATAGGCGATAGAAGCCTGCTGAAGTCTGAGTCTCCTTGGCAGGTCACTTCTTGGGCGGTTGGTTTCAATGTTGTCCGTAAGATAATAGGAGAACCGTTCAGGGGACAGGGAGAGTAGTAGATCTTTTCCGCGGCGGGTTAATCGGATACCGCGTAGCTTATCCTTATAATGGATCTTGATAAAACCGTCACTCTTTAATCTGGTCATCAGCTTTTCGTTGTAGCTGTCCGTTAGGTATAAAAAAGGGTATACATTTTTACTGCACTCCCCGGATATGGCGATCAGGGACAGCAGTTTATACGCTTTTGATGAAGTGTCCATGGAGTTCTCCTTTTTGTAGTTGTAGTGCGCAGATTTTACCATACCAGACTGAAACTCCGGTAAAACCGGAAGTGGGTTAGGCACAAGAAAGCCCACAACAGAGCGGATGTGCGGTCAGCTTATCTGTATCGGATTTTTACAGGTAGAAAAGAACTAAAAATCCGACAGGTTATTTTGCACATTTTTCTGCTCCAAAAGCCATTCCGGGAACTGTTCTTTTTCCATGATGGTGAGAATGGTAGCATCTTTATTGCCAAATTCTGTTCTATGGAAAGTATCACAAAAAATACCGCTGTCATCGGTAAGTAAGAAACAGGCGACAGTATCCAGTATCCGCTTGCATTCCTGGGAATCCAGATTGTCATAGTCCCGTACTCTTTTTGCGGACAGTGAGGCATCATAGATATGCAGGAAACTTACTACACAGTCCTTAAAATGTGGAAGAGGATGCTCCTTTACATAAAGCTCAAACGCAGTATATAGAGGATCCGTCAGGTACGCCGTATTAGAATACTTAGCTTTCTTAGGCATGAGCCCCGGAAGCGTGACCTGAACGATTCCACTAGAGTGTGTAATGGTGATTCCTTGGATGTCCGCTGCTTTTTTAAGAAGCATCGGTTTGGACACCAGGTTTGCTGCAAAGATAAGACTTCGCAAGGAACAGGTGATTTTTTCTGCTCGCTGTGCAGCATCCAGACTGAGTTCCTCGTAGATTTTTCCGTAAGATACGGTATCTGTGATCTTCATGGCATTCAGGGTGTTTGCAAGTTTTGGCAGTTCCTGTTCAATGGAAGCAAGTTTGGTTAAATAAGTAGGTCGATCCATGAAATAATTACTCCTTAAATTTATAATAGGTAACCTGCCCAGTTGCTGATACCGTACAGTAACCGACGGTGCCAGGTATGGATAGGAGAGACATTTGAGCAACATTCTCCACAATGACTAAGCGCTTGGGACATTCTTCTTTGTATGAGGAAAGTGCCTGGTTTAATAGCTGTTCTTTTCCCATGGAGACGTAAATAACATCAAAGCAGTCATCCGACACAGAAAAGCAAAGTGTAACCGGATAATCGCAGATGGTATGGTAGGTGATTTCCGGATAAAAGTCCAAAAGCAGCCAAACGGCGGAGAGGGTGGCAGAATCTGCATCTTTTACGCCGGTATAGCAGACGAGACCGGTTGCAGAATCCAGAGTAAGCCGACCTTTTCGTACCAGTTTTCTAAGCAAAACAGTGAGTTGCTCATTGTTTACTTCTGGGAACAGACGGCATAGCTGTGCAAGATACAAACAGTGATACATAGAAAGCATACTAATGATTCTCGAAAGAATATTTTCTTCCTGCTGATATATCTGGTGCATAGAGCCTCCTTTGTCGCTATAAGTATTCAATATGTAATAAATACATATTGAGGTGAATGAGTTTCTACTTATTATATATGTATTGATTATGTATTAACCGGCATCGGGTAAATGGTGCCGTTGTTTCTCCCGTTCCAACAGCCGTTTTAACTCTTCCCGGTCGGTGGTGATCAGCTCTTTTTCGAGCTCGGAGGCCTTGAACTCCACGGTCACGTTATTGTTGTTGGTAGAGATCAGGCCGTTGCCGCGTTCAAAATGGGTGATTGCCATGGTTTCTGCTTCTGACAGGTGCAGGATATTCTGCACCCGGATGGCCTCCTCATCTTCCAGATTTAAGATGATCTTGGTCTTGGAGTTGTTGATGATTCCTTTTCCGTATTTGCCGTCTTCCATGGAAAAGAAGTCGTTTAAATCCTGGGTGGCGCAGATCGCAGATCCGCCGTAGCCACGGATGATCTTGAAAATCTCAACGACAAATTCTGCCGCGAGGTGGTTGGACACAGAACCGATAAGCTGCCATACCTCATCAATGAAGATGGCTTTTTCCGCAGTACGGTCTTCTTTGGCCTTATCCCAGACATAATCTAAGGCAACGAACATCCCGACCGTAAGCAGATCCCCGGTAAGCTCTGAGATATCCAGTACGGTATATTTGTTTTCGAGGCTTACGTTGGTCTGCTGGTTAAAGGTGGAAGCAGATCCATGCACAAGCCTGTTCATAATATTTGCAAGTCTCCTGGTATCGGCATTCTCAATCAGGATATTGTAGACATCCTCAAGTACCGGCATTTCCTTGTAATGCGAAGGATCTTTGGGATCGCAGAGACTGTCATTATTGTGAGTGATGCCCTTTTTGTTATAGGTCTGGATCAGGGATTCATCCAAAAGCTGTCTTTCCTCATGGCTCATATCCGGAATCAGGAGCGAGAAGAAAATATGGAGCTTCTGGATCTTGGCTGCAAGTAAGGACTTGTCCTGGGAGGAGCCGTCAATCAGGTCATTGGCAGAGGAATCAATTTTTCGGATTTCCATGATATTTATACAGTTTTTGGAGGCAGGGCTGATCTGGATAAATTCTCCACCAATGTTGTTGCAGGCCCTGCGAAACTCATGTCCTTTCAGGGGAGCGATAATGAATACCTGGATATTTTTTCTTCGCATCCGAAGTGCCATGAGCTGCAAGGTAAAGGTTTTCCCGGCTCCGGAGGTACCAAGGATTGCCATATTCGCATTTTTGTAGATCCGTGAGTTGAAAATGTCCACAATAATAAGGGAATTATTGTGTTTGTTCACCCCCAGTAAGATCCCATTGTCATCGCACATTTCATACGAAGTGAAGGGATAGCAGCTGGCAATTCCGCTTGTTAGTACATTACGCTTTGATTTTTCAAACAGACTTTTTTCCAGATGGACGATGGGGAGAGAGGACAAAAAAGCCTGTTCCTGACGGAAACTGCAAGTAAGAACATCCATATCCTGGGACAGCAGTAACTTTTTCATCTCTGCAATGCGCCATTCCAGTTCCTCCACACTTTCTCCGGTAATGGTGATTAAGATGTTCAGGTAATAAAAGTCCTCGTTGGCAAGACCTTCCTTTAGAAAGTATCCTGAGCGGATGGCGCTATCCAGATCATCAAAATCAGAGTTGGTGTCGGAAGTATCCTTTATTTTGGAACGGTTGATACGAAGCTGCTGTCCTAACTTTTGCTGGATCTTATCTTTGGGCTGTCTGCCAAAGAAAAGGTCTACATCAATTCCTTCTCCGGCATTGACAAGGAGGGAAATCCATCCGGCGCACACCTGAGCCCGGTACCCGAAGCTTGGGATCAGGAGATAAGCGTGATAAATGCCATCCATAAAAAGATATCCGGAATGTGTAAAGTCAATGGATGCAGGGGAGGCAAATTCCATGGCAGGGATATGGTCGATGTCATCAGCCCTGCTGTTTGTGATATATTGTCCGATGACCTCATTGATCCGGGTGCTTAATGGGATACGGTTACTGGTCTTACGGTTAAGCAGATTGTAGAGTACATCCGTTGCCAGTTCATTATCATCCTCCGGTGTGATGACATCATTACCACACTGCTTCAGGTAATTTTTTGCGGTGCGTGCTACCGTGGTTAATGCAGAGATAGCTTCGGCTTCCATATCTTTCCTGCCGGTTCCAGCCTGGGGTTCATATTCAAAGGCAATAAAAAAACGCCTTGTTATGGCGTCTTTGGAACTGATGCGCTTGATCAGATTTTTATAATCTTTTTGCAGGGCGATACAGCGTTCATCGGTTTCTTTACTGATGTCATCCTCAATGGCTGCGAGATGTTTGTTAATATCCGCTTTCTTCGTAAGTACCTTGAACTGAAGTTTCACCGGACTGATTTTAAGGAAGCTGACAAAGGAGTAGATAATGTTGCGCTGTTCTCTACTGCTTCGTAGCAAAAAATTGATAGGCTCGACCTCGATCAGTTTTACATAGCGGTGGTCTTTCGTGTAGATAATGCCGTTTTCGATCTTCTCAATCGGCAGATAGTCGGCAACGGGGTTTAAGTAGTGGTATTCTGTCTGTTTATCGGTTGCAGCGGATCTTGCGTTCTCTCTTTTTTTAGGGGAATGTTTTGCTTCTTTGCCAAATTCTTCTGCAAACTTTTCTTTTTTGGGTTTGGAGCGTTTCTTCGGTCTGGAATCGGAAATATCCTTTTCTTTTGTGGGTTCACCAGCTCCGACAATTCTTTTCTTCTTCAAAAATATAATGAAATGAAACAGAAACTCAGTCAGGCTTTCCCCGCCGATACCAATGATGGCAAACAGGGCTGCAGGAAGCACGGTGATGCAGGCAATGATAATGCGTGTCGTTAAGGAAAACGGCAGATGAAATACCGGAAATCCAATCATAAGGACCAGACCCAGGGCTTCCACGGCATTACGGAGTTTTACGGATCCACCAAGAACCGTGCCGGTATCTATAAAGTTCGGGGGAATGATATAGACATCATTCTCGTCATTATTTGGTTGCATGAAATTACTCCTTTCGGGTTATTGATAGGGCCGCCCACACAGAACGATATTGCCGGTACTGTAAATGGGGCGGTAGACCACTTTTTTCTTACTGAGGGAAGCATCAATGATTTTGCCATCTCCGGCATAGATCCCGACATGGCTGATATTCATATATCTGTTATTCACCTCAAAGGAATAGAAGACCAGATCTCCGGGTGATAGCATATCGTAGGAGATAGCCAGATTGTTTTCTACGATGTAGCGTCCCTGGGAAGCTGCGGTATCGGATCCTTCATAGGATAAGTTGATGCCGCACTGTTCGTATACATAATGGGTGAAAGAACTGCAGTCAAAATAGCCCTCTTCATTGCGCAGAACCTGGCTGTAAGGTGTCCCTAGCTTAGTAAGCGCAATGTCCACAGCATCGACACCGGTTTTGCCGGGAGGGAGATCTTCATTGATGTCTACCTTGTAGACGGTATCAAATAAAAACAGATGAAGGTTTGCAGCATAGTCAGCCGCCAGTTCTTTCTGCTCGTCAGTTAATGAAAAAACAGTGTCTGCAAAATAATCCATTCCGGCATACTCTATGACGTATTCGTGATGATAAACGGTATATTTTTTGCCACGTCCGTCTGTTTCTTCACGTTCTGTTACATTTTCCGTATAGGTAAACAGGGTGGATGCCCGGCTTTTGATCTGTGACACCAGCCTGCTTACCTTAATGTTTCTATAATCATTCTCGGAAGCACAGTATTGTGATATGAGAAGAGTACTTTCATAGATAATGCGGTCCGAAAAATCGTCAGTGATGCTGTATTCATGATGGAGACCTAAACCGCTTGCGCATACTTCAATCGCATGGATCGTCTCGTCATGTTTTTCCCGTAGTGCTGCTTCCACCCGGGATTCAATGGACTCGATATTCTGCATGATCTTGGAATTGTCATTCAAGACATCTTTAGAGGCAGTATCCATGCCCTCTGCACCAAAAATCAGAGAGGGTAGCAGTGACAGGTAGAGCACCGGGATTAACAGCAATGCACCTACGGCAAGCACAATTTTTGAGATTAGATGCCTGCTTTCCCACAGTCCGGCAGCAAGAGCTCCATACGGTCCCGCAGAAGCTCCTTTTGCAATATTGGCAATGGCTTTACCGGTTTTCGCAGCGCCAGCTACTGTAGATTCAGCAGATGACTGTTGCTGTCTGTTCTCTTCACTCATTAGACTTTATCCTTTCTCTTGGGTACGGGCGGCATTTGAGGAACAATGCGCTCCTCATACCGAATCTTATCGTCGCCATCCTTATAGGGAGTCTTCTCGACAGTCGGCTGTGCATATTGCCTGTACCAGGAAG
>OMAD01000729.1_pt1 | contig 10387 bp, 8 predicted proteins | sample 1644581 | NCBI WGS metagenome assembly OMAD01 (sample SAMEA103958120, study PRJEB25191) | human gut metagenome | biome: human-associated habitat [ENVO:00009003]; feature: intestine environment [ENVO:2100002]; material: feces | place: Germany | collected 2013/2015 | reverse complement strand
TAAAAAAGATGACGACAAAAAAGACAATACTACAAATAATGATGACAAAAAGTAGTATTAAACAGTTGGTAATTCCCGGAATGTTATTTGAAGATATGGGAATAACATATCTTGGACCGGTTGATGGACATAATATTAACCAATTAGTGAAGATAATAAGTGAAGCTAAGAAGTTAGACCATGCGGTATTAATTCATGTAATTACTAAGAAAGGTAAGGGTTATATTCCTGCCGAAAAGCATCCATCAAGTTTCCATGGAGTAGAGCCATTTAACATCCAGACAGGTTTACCACTTACTAAGAAAGAGAAACCGACATATACAGATGTATTTGCAAAAGGAATTGTTAAACTTGCAAAAGAAGATGAGGCTGTTGCAGCAATTACAGCAGCAATGGTTAAGGACTTAAGAGAACTTACCGGAGCAGGTATGATGGATTGTAAGAAGGCACTTGGCGAGACCGATGGAGATATGGATGCAGCAGTAGAATATCTTCGTAAGAATGGTCAGGCCAAGGCTGAGAAGAAGGCCGGAAGAATTGCAGCAGAAGGTCTTTGCAAGGTTGTACTTAAGGATGACAGGACAGCAGCAGTTGTAGAAGTAAACTCTGAAACAGATTTCGTTGCTAAGAATGAAGTATTCCAGAGCTTCGTTGCAGCAGTTGCAGATCAGGCAGTAGATTCTTCCGCAGCAGACATGGATGCATTCATGGCTGAGAAGTGGAATCAGGATAACTCCATTACTGTTAAGGAAGCATTAGTTGCACAGATCGCCAAGATCGGCGAGAACCTTAACATCAGAAGATTTGAGAAGGTAGTTGCTGACAACGGATGTGTTGTTTCCTACACTCATGGTGGTGGACGCATCGGCGTTATCGTAGAAGCTGAAACAGATGTTGTAAATGATGCAATCAAGGAAGCAATGACCAATGTTGCAATGCAGATTGCAGCACTTTCTCCGAAGTATGTATCTACAGATGATGTATCTGAAGAATACAAGGCACATGAGAAGGAAATCCTTATGGCTCAGATCGCAAACGATCCTAAGATGGCTGGTAAGCCGGAGAAGGTAATCGAGGGAGCAGTAGTTGGACGTCTTAATAAGGAATTAAAGGAAGTATGTCTTCTTGAGCAGCCTTATGTTAAGGCAGAGGACGGCAAGCAGACTGTAGCACAGTATCTTGCACAGGTTGCTAAGGAAAATGGTGCAAAGCTTTCTGTTAAGAAGTTTGTCCGTTTTGAAACCGGTGAAGGTCTTGAGAAGAAGGTTGATGACTTCGCAGCAGAGGTTGCAGCACAGGCTGGAATGTAATTCTGAAGTCACAAATCAGGCTGGTTTATAAGCAGTATATAACGAGTTGAAGCAGTTCTATCTGCATTTGTGCATAAGATAAAAGAGTAAAGGACCGATTTTGCAGAGATGACAAATCGGTCCTTGTTGTTGTCATACATATGAGAAAAGGATCCAGTGGATCTTTTTTGAGTTTTGGAGAGGAGAAAGCATGTATCACGTATCAACCCTGACTATTCTGGCGATTATTTTTACCATGTTTGTTTCAATCGGAGGACCTGTTTTTCTGTGTTTTCTGGTCGTGAAGAAGTTTCATGCCAAGCTCTACCCGGCTGTGATCGGTGCAGCAGCCTTTGTATTTTTTGTGCTGGTGCTGGAATCCCTGATGCATAGAGCGGTTCTTGGTGTAACCGGAGATGTGATTACAGGAAATATCTGGCTGTATGGCTTATATGGCGGACTTGCTGCAGGAATTTTTGAGGAAACCGGACGTTATCTTGCCATGCGGCTTTATATGAAGAAGTCCCTGACGAAAGAAAATTCCCTGATGTATGGTGTCGGACATGGTGGAATTGAGGCAGTCATGATTGTGGGAATGTCCTATATCAGCAATCTGATGGTAGCTTTGATGATTAATTTGAAAGGTCTTGACAGCCTTCTTGCCGGACTTGATGCTGCAACAGCCACAGCAACGACGGAACAGTTGTCGGCACTATGGACGATTCCGTCCTATCAGTTTTTCTTTGCAGGAGTGGAACGGATTTCTGCCATGATGCTGCAGATTGCGCTTTCCTATCTGGTATACCGTGCTGTGAAGGAGAAGCAGATGAAGTTTTATGGAATCGCTGTTGGAATCCACTTTGCTGTAGATGCGATTACCGTGATTTTGTCCGGATATCTGGGAAGCAGCTTTGTGGGACTCCTTGTTCTGGAGGGAGTATTGCTTGCCCTTGTGATCCTGATCTGTATGAAGGTAAGTATGCTGTACCGTGCAGAACCGGAAACCGTACAGGCTGACCGGAGAGCGACAGCTACGGTGGCAGCAGAAAGAGAAAAACAGGCAGCTGCGGTAAAGAAAAACACCGGAATTGCACAGGCAGCAAACGCTGTAAAGAGAATGTCCGGAGAGATAGAAAATGCCGAAGCTGCTGAAATTACCGGAGAATCAGAAATGTCGAAAGAGACAGAAACAGCCACAGAGAATGAAACAAAAGATGGAGAGTAATACAATGAATCAGACAACAGTACCAATGGGAGAACAAGAGTCAAAGTATATTACGAAACTGGCAAGGAAACAGTTGTCACGGATCGGGTTTGTTTATCTTGCAGGAACCGTTCTTTTGCTTGCACTGGAGCTGTCTTTGGTAAGGCTTTTTCAATTTGGAAATCCGGATGGAGGTTATGACAGCAGCGTTTTGACTTTCTGCAATCTGTTTTTACGTTTTGTACTGGGATATCCTCTGATGCTGTGTCTGATTCATTTAGTGAAAAAGGGGAAACCCATTCCGGAGAAAAAGATGAAGGCAGGAAGCATTTTTACTGCATTTTTCATGTCCTATGCCATGGCGATGATTGCAAATATCATCGGGCTTCTTCTTACGTCAATTATCAATGCGTTTCATGAGGGGGTCAATATAACCGATTTGCAGGAAACCATGCTTGCGCTTCCCTCGGTATGGCTGATTCTGTTTGTCTGTGTCGGCGCTCCTGTATTCGAGGAGCTGATCTTCCGGAAAGCACTGATAGACCGTGCCATTTATTGTGGAGAGGGCATTGCCATTGCCATGTCCGGAGTGATGTTCGGACTGTTCCACGGAAATTTGAATCAGTTTGTCTATGCGGCGGCACTGGGGGCGTTCTTTGCTTTTATTTATGTACGTACCGGAAAAATCAGGTATACCATGATTTTGCATGCAATGGTAAATAGTATGGGAACCATTGGTACACTGCTGCTGAAGCTGCTTTCAGAAGGAACGGACGGGTATCTTCAGGGAACGGAGGTGCTTACTTTGGTCAGCTCTCCGGATCTGTATGGGCTGCTTAAGGATCCCTTAAGTGGTGTAATGTATCTTGGGGGTGCCATTGGACTGTGTATCTGGCTCCTTGCAATAGCAGCCTTTGTCATTACAGGAATCATTCTGTGGATTATAAAGGGGAAGAGGTTGTTTCTGCTTCCGCCCAGAGAACTTTCCGTACCGAAAGGAAAACGGTTTTCTACAGCTTTCCTCAATCCCGGTATGATTTGCTTCTGCATGGTGTGGATTTTGTTAATAGGCAGTTCCCTTTTGGGCTGAAATTTTATATAATTATAAGAAGGCTCTTGGAGCGGCTACTTTCTTTTGGAGGCATAATTATGGATAAGGGGAATGAGAGAATTACAATTGGGGTTTTAGTCGGGGGTATCATGGATTATTTCACGATCGAGATCTGCCGTGGTGTGGCACAGATGGCAAGAACCTTTGATGTGGATGTAGTGGTGCTTCCGGGGAAATATCTGAACCGTGATCTGAGCGGTAATAAGGAATTAACCTATGAATATCAGTTTAATACTCTCTTTCAATATGCGAAGATCCCACAGATTCAGGGAATTATTGTGGCAGAAGGAAGCATTGGCTGTTTTGCCAATGAAGAGATTATGAGGGAGATGTTAAGCCAGTATGAGGGAATTCCGAGTGTCCTTATTGCTTCCCGCCAGGAAGGCTACACGACCGTGAATTTTGATAACCGGATCGGAGTCCGTGAAGGTATGCGTTACCTGATCGAACAGGTAAATTGCAAAAAAATCGGAATGCTGGGAGGACCGTTATGCAATTCAGATGCCAGAGAGAGGAAAGAGGTTTACGAACAGGTCCTGGCAGAATATGGACTTCCCTTTGAAGAAAAGCAGTATGTGGGAGGAAATTATGAGCGCGGGTGCTATCAGGAGGCAGGGAGGCTCCTTGATGACAATCCGGATCTGGATGCCATTCTCTGTGTGAATGATGATACAGCATTGGGATTATATGAAGAAATGAAACGGAGAGGTCTTGTGCCGGGACGTGATATTTCAGTGCTTGGCTTTGATGATACCAGACTTGCGGCACGTGCAACGCCACCGCTGTCTTCGGTGAAGGCAGATCCCATGGAGCTTGGAAATGTAGCATTGAAGATGCTGCTTAACAAGATTGAAGGGCGCAGTGTCTGTGATATGGAGCTCCCGACACATTTTGTGCGGAGAGGCTCGATTGCGAAGGTGAAGCAGAAAATTGTGACAGAGGAAGCAGGAAAAGCCAGTGAACTGGCAGATGCTTATTTTGGTGACATCTATTATCGTTACCGTGACGGGGAGCAGGCGGATGTTATTTATCGTCTGAAGGACAGCTTTATCCGTCTGGTGGATCTGCTTGAAGAGGCTGCCGAAGGTGAGGAGCTGTTAAGTAATCAGGCGTTCCGTATTGAAATGGCCGTAGATGAATACATCGCATCCGGAGCAATCACTTATGCGGATATGGGTGTGCTGATTCCGAACTTCCAGAAGATTTTCCATGACGTCGAAAGCAGTGTTTCTAATATTGAGATGAGATGCGAATTAAAACAGCTTTTTGCAAATATTTATTGTAAGATGCTTCAGGCGATGGATAACCGCTGGGGTGAGGATATGGAGTATAAGATCAGGGAAGATCACCAGACGAAGCTCTTTGTACGCGAGACCCTTCTTTTTGAAAAGGGAAATGATTTAAGCTATGCAATGATGATTGGCCGCCTGCAATGGCTTGGGGTCAAAAATGCGATGGTATATATCTTTCCGGAGATTATTTCCCATCTGGCAAGAGAAAGCTTTGTGATTCCGGATTATCTTTACCTGAAAGCTTATTTGAAGGATGGAGTGGCCATTTCGATTCCGAAGCTCCGCCAGAAGGTCAGCAGGAATATGCTGTTCCGGAACAATGTGGTGGATCCGGACCGCCGTTTCTTTGAGGTGATGCTCCCGCTTTACAGTAATGAGAATCTGTATGGCGTGGTGCTCATGGACCTGACGGAAAAGGTATTTGAAAATGGAGAGTTTCTGGTAAATCAGTTAAGCTCGGCAGCAAAGATGATTGATCTGCTGAAAACCAATGAGAAGGTACAGCAGAAGCTGGAGGAAAGCCTTGCTGTCTTAAAGGAAAATAATATTGCGCTAGATAACCTGTCAAGGATAGATGCCATGACCGGAATCCTGAACCGGAGAGGCTTCATGGATGCGGCACAGAAGATGATTGACCGGAAGGATGGCACAGTCTATGTCATCTATGTGGATATGAATAATCTGAAGATTATCAATGACCGTTATGGTCATGAGGAGGGGGATTACTCCTTAAAGCTGATCGCAGATATCTTAGGAAAAACAGTAGAAGGAAGAGGAGTTGCCGGACGGATTGGTGGAGATGAGTTTGCCTGTGCCCTTGACTATGACAAAGAGGATGAGGGAGAAGCTGTTTTACAGGAAATTTATCATCAGTTTTATCTGCATAACCAGAGTAGTGACAAGCCATACAATGTAACCGTATCGGCAGGGACCAGTAAGGTCGATGAGGAAAGCGGACTGACGCTGCAGCATGCACTGACACAGGCGGATGAAGGCCTGTACCATGTGAAGATGCTGCGGTCCAAAGATGTTGCCAAAGAGTAAGGACATGTGATACAATCAAACAGAACTATCAAATCAAACTATAATGATCTTATATTCAGATGGAAAGGTCATGACAATATGAAGAAGGAAATCAATCGTTCGCAGCGTGTGAAACGATTGAAAAAAATGATTTTATGGACAATTGCCCTTGCAATTCTGATTCCGGTCATTGGCTGCATTTTACTTTCAGTACGTGTATTCCAGTTAAAAAAACAGGTTGCTGTATTGACGGAGCAGCTCCCTACGGAAGAAATGCAGGAAGAGGCTTCCGGCGTTTATGAGACCACAAAGGTCGAAGAGTCTGTAAGAGATACAGAGACAAAAGTGGAGGAACCGGCGAAGATAAATCCGGTAAAGAGCAGCGGTAAGAAGGTATATCTTACCTTTGATGACGGTCCGAGCAGTAATACGGATCAGATACTGGACATTTTAAAGGACTATGACGTAAAAGCCACGTTTTTTGTTGTAGGCAAGACGGATGAACGGTCTGTGAAAGCGTATCAGCGGATCGTAGAGGAAGGGCACACCCTGGCAATGCATTCCTATAGTCATAAGTATGATGAAATTTATGAATCGAAGGAAGCTTTTGCAAGAGATCTGAATTCCCTGCAGGAATACCTGTACGAAACAACGGGAGTATGGCCACGTATTTACCGCTTTCCGGGAGGCAGCTCGAATACGGTGAGCAAGGTGGATATGCAGGAATTAATCGAATATCTGACCGATATCGGAATTACCTATTTTGACTGGAACGTTGCATCGGGGGATGCCGTGTCAAGAACGCTTCCGGCAGAAACGATTGTGAATAACTGTCTTTCAGGCATTGAGAAGCAGAAGGAGAGTGTGATTCTGATGCACGATGCTTCCAATAAGGGAACGACGATAGAGGCACTTCCCCAGATTATCGAAGCAATTCAGGAACAGGGAGATGCCGAGCTTTTACCAATTACGGACGAAACGGTGCCCGTACAGCATATTGCGGCGCCTGAAAAGCAATAACAAAAGTGAATGGAGGATTTGAAAATGGGTTTTTTCTCAGATTTAAAGGAAGATTTATCACAGGCAGTAAACGAACTGATTCCGGAGGACGGAGCTGATGTCAAAGAGACGGAAGCGGAAGCAGGGTCCGGTGCAGAAGTGCAGGAGGATGAGACAGCAAAGGGACCTCAGACCGTCAATAATTTCCATGCAGATTTAAGTGCAATGCTGGATCATGTGGATGATGCAGAGCCGGAGACAGACGAGGAGGAAGAAGAGGTTTATGTAGCGCCTGTTGTTCCTGAGAAACCTGTTTTCGAACAGCGTACTACCAATAAAGTAGCAAATGATGAAGTTTCCGTGATTATGGAGAGCATGATTATCAATGGTAATATCGCAACCGAAGGAGCTCTTGATATCCGCGGAAGTATTGTAGGAGATGTGGAAGCGTTAGGAAAGCTTAACATTACAGGAACGATTCAGGGTAATTCCCGTGCAACCGAAGTGTTTGCAGAGGGAGCGAAGATTACCGGTGAAATCCGCAGTAACGGAGCCATCAAGGTAGGACAGAGTTCCGTAATCATCGGGGATATTTATGCAACAAGTGCAGTGATTGCCGGGGCAATCAAGGGTGATATTGATGTTAAGGGACCGGTGATCTTAGACGCATCCGCAATCGTTATGGGTAACATCAAATCCAAATCCGTACAGATCAATAACGGCGCAGTTATTGAAGGTATGTGCTCCCAGTGCTATGCAGAGGTTAATCCTACCTCCTTCTTTGAAGAGCTTAAAAAGATGTAACGCAGCGGTTTTTCGAATGGGGTTCTGAATAGTTACAAATACAAATATAAAAAAATATAGAAATCGAGGACATGGTATGCAGCGTATTTTATTGAAATTAAGCGGAGAAGCGCTTGCCGGAGACAAGAAGACCGGCTTTGATGAAGCTACCGTGAGAGAGGTTGCTTTACAGGTAAAGCAGCTTGTAGATCAGGGAATCCAGGTTGGAATTGTTACAGGAGGCGGTAACTTCTGGCGTGGAAGAACCAGCGAGAACATTGACCGTACCAAGGCCGATCAGATTGGTATGCTGGCAACGGTCATGAACTGTATTTATGTATCGGAAATCTTCCGCAGCGTTGGAATGAAGACCGCCATCTTAACGCCGTTTGAGTGTGGATCGTTCACGAAGCTGTTCTCTAAGGACAGAGCGAACAAGTATTTTGAACATGGCATGGTTGTATTCTTTGCAGGAGGAACAGGTCATCCATATTTCTCAACAGATACAGGTATTGTATTAAGAGCAATTGAGCTTGATGCAGATGCTATTCTTCTTGCTAAGGCGATTGATGGAATATATGACAGCGATCCTAAGCTTAATCCAGAGGCTAAGAAGTATGATACAATCTCAATCAACGAAGTTGTTGAGAAGAAGCTTGGAGTTATTGATATGACAGCTTCAGTTATGTGTATGGAGAATAAGATGCCTCTTATGGTATTCGGACTCGAAGAAGAGAACAGCATAGTTAATGCTTTATCAGGAAAGTTTAATGGAACAGTAGTAACTGTTGATTAATATAATATTAATGGAGGATTTTATGGAAAATATTAAAGATATTGAAGGAAGAATGCAGAAGTCAGTTGACAACTTAAAGGAAGAATATGTAACAATAAGGGCCGGAAGAGCTAATCCACATATTCTTGACAGATTAAGAGTTGATTATTATGGAACACCTACACCAATCCAGCAGGTTGCCAATGTTTCTGTACCAGAAGCAAGAATGATTCAGATTCAGCCTTGGGAAGCAAGCCTTATTAAGGATATTGAGAAAGCAATACTTGTTTCAGATTTAGGACTTACACCTAACAATGATGGTAAGACAATCAGACTTGTGTTCCCTGAATTAACAGAAGACAGAAGAAAAGAACTTGCTAAGGATATCAAGAAGAAGGGGGATAATGCCAAGGTTGCTATCCGTAATATCAGAAGAGATGCCAACGATGCAATAAAGAAAGAGAACAAGGCAGGAGATATCTCTGATGATGAAGCTAAGAATTCAGAGGATGAAATTCAGAAGATTACTGATAAGTATATTGCTATGATTGATAGTGCTATAGACGATAAGACAAAAGAGATACTTACAGTTTAAGAAAATGTCAGGGCTGTTGGATATTTTACAACAGCCTTTTTGTAATTGAATGAATTGCGAGAGGAATCATAGATATGGATACATTTAACGAGAGTCTCGGATTAAAGATTCCGGGGCATGTTGCCGTTATTCTTGATGGTAATGGAAGATGGGCTAAGAAAAGACATCTCCCAAGAACAATGGGACATGTGCAGGGAAGCAAAGTTGTTGAAGATATGCTTTATGTCGTAGATGAGCTTGGTGTAAAGTATTTTACTGTATATGCTTTTTCAACAGAGAACTGGAAACGTTCAACAGAAGAAGTAAGTACTCTTATGGGAATCTTAAGAACTTATCTTAAGGATTGTGTTAAGAAATCCATGAAGAATAATGTGCGATGCAGGGTTATTGGAAGAAAAGATGAACTCAGCCAGGATATTATAGACAGTATCAATAATCTTGAAGAGAAAACCAAGAATAATACAGGGCTTAATTTTACTATAGCCATTAATTATGGTGGAAGAGATGAGATAACAAGAGCGGTAAGAAAGATTGCCGGCAAGGTATCAGAAGGAAGTCTTAAGCCTGAAGATATAGATGAAGATACAATAAGTAATAATCTTGATACTTGGGAATTGCCAGATCCAGATTTACTTATAAGAACAAGCGGTGAGCAGAGATTATCTAATTATCTGTGCTGGCAGCTTGCTTATACAGAATTTTATTTCACAGATATTTATTGGCCTGATTTTGACAGGGAAGAACTTATTAAAGCATTTGAGAAATATAATAAGACGGAAAGAAGATTCGGCGGAGTTAAGGAGGAGTAGATTATGCGTACAAGAATTATGAGCGGAGCTGTGCTCATAGTCATACTTTTCACATGCCTGTATTTTGGAGGCTGGGTTACATTCGGGTTCAGTCTGTTTATTTCACTTGTTGGAATGTATGAGCTTATTAAAGTTAAGAAGCTTGAGAAGACAGGACTGGCAGTTGTAGGATATATAGCGGCAATTACTTATTATTTTATTCTTTTGCTTAATGATCCGGCATATATTTTACTGCTTCTTGTAGCTTCATGCATACTTATGATGTCAGTTTATGTATTTACATTTCCAAAATACAAGACAGAAGATGTTATGTGGGTATTCTTCAGTATAGTGTATGTTGCTGTAACACTTTCTTATATCTATCAGGTAAGAATGCTGCAGGACGGAATATATATCGTATGGCTTATATTCGTGTCTTCATGGGGTAATGATACATGTGCATATTTCACAGGTGTATTTCTTGGAAAGCATAAGATGACTCCAAAGCTTTCACCTAAGAAGACTTAC
>OMAD01000724.1_pt1 | contig 10416 bp, 10 predicted proteins | sample 1644581 | NCBI WGS metagenome assembly OMAD01 (sample SAMEA103958120, study PRJEB25191) | human gut metagenome | biome: human-associated habitat [ENVO:00009003]; feature: intestine environment [ENVO:2100002]; material: feces | place: Germany | collected 2013/2015 | reverse complement strand
CGGATTGCCCCAGAGCTGACCGGTGGGCGAAAATCCATCCGGGGGAACGCCCGCCACCGCCATGGGGATGTTGTCCTTGTCCAGCTGGAACAGGCCCGGGTTTGCCCAAGCGTCCGCAGAATCCAGCGCCACATAGATGGGGATGTCGCCGATGATCTGGACGCCCTTGCTGTTGGCGTAGGCTTTCAGTCTGCGCCACTGCTCGTCGAACTTGAACTGAAGATACTTGTGGTACTCCACCTCAAAATACAGCTCCCGGCGGTAGTAGTCCATAGCGGGCTGCCAGCGCAGACGGATATCCTCTGCCCACTCGATCCACGGCTTACCCTCAAAGCGGCCTTTCACCGCCATGAACAGGGCAAAATCGTCCAGCCACCACTTGTTTTTCTCGCAAAATGTCGTAAACGCTTCGTTGTGGCCGATGTCGCTGCGGGAGTACGCCAGCCGCAGCAGACGGCCGCGCTCGGTATACAGGCGGCTGTAATCAATGTCGTCTGCCTTGCGGCCGAAGTTTGCCTTTTTGCACTCGGCGGCGGTCAACACCCTGAACGACGCCTACGAGGGGGCGCTGAAAGCCCTGCTCACCGCGCCGGACCACCCCACCGCCATGCTGGTCAGTGACGACATCCTTGCCGTGGTGCTGGAACAGTTCTGCGGCAAACTGGGACTGCGCGTCCCGAAAGACCTGTCCATCGTGTCCTTCAACAACTCGCTGTTCTCCCGCATCACCAGCCCGCAGCTGACCACCGTGGACGTGAACCCCTACCAGCTGGGCATGGAAGCCGCCAGCCAGACCATCAACCACATCGAGAACCCGAACCTTCTGGCAACAAAGATCATCGTGCCGCATAAGCTCATCCCCCGGGAGAGCTGCTGCCCGCCGCCGGAGGTCTATAGCAATTCAACTTTTTAATGCAACAGCAACATCGTTGAATTGCATATCGCAGAGATGCCGTTTTGATGTTGCGCTAATTTCTTGACTTGCGATAATAAGAATAATGGGACTGTTTTCTCTTTTTCAGAGAAGAGGGGGTACAGAGCCCTGCTATGCAAAAAGTTCACTTGCCCCTGCGATCGACCAGATAAAATCTTTGGCATTGTGGTCAAAATTGTGGTCAAAATCAAATGAGGCCAGACTATAAACAAAAAAATCCAACGATTTCTAACGTGAAATCGTTGGATTCATGGTCCAGCAGAGCTGGACAAATCCGAACTTGTCGGGGCAAGGCCCCTCCATCTTGCTTGCGCAAGACCGTTCTGTTGCTCAAAAGCCCCACTGGGACTTTCGTTGCTTCGCAAACGCAAACTTTTTTCTCCGCAATCGGTGGTCAAGGTGTCCTCAAACCGGACACGGTTTGGGTGCCATCCTTGTAGTTGAACGTGATCAGCATCCGGTCATCGTACAGGAAAATGGCATTTACAAAAATTTCAATCAGCGCTTTTCGCTGTTTTTTCTGCGAAATATCGAACTTTCTAAATTTCATCAGCCAGAATCGGATGAAATCCTCATTGAAGCTGGGCTTCTTCAACTTTTCGTCTGCAATTTTGCAGTCAGTTCATCTTTCTGGATTTCCAGCGCTTCCAGACGCTCTTTCGTTGTCCGGGTGTACAAGCCGTCCTCGATAGCCTTCATCAGATTGTCCAACTTTTTGTTGACCTCTCGCAGTTGCTTTTCCAGCAGCGGGATCGTGGTATTTTCCTGATTCTGGACATCCATGACCAATTGAACGATCTTGTCGATCACCGCATCGTCCTGAATCAGCTTCATGGTCTCCCGGACGACCAGATCTTCCAGCCAGTCCTTCTGCACAGTCTTTTTGTTGCAGCCCTTACGCCGCTTGACGTTGGCGCATACTTATATTTTTTCAGTAAGTGTTTCACCATCTTACGCATACTTGCGCGGGCAGTTTCTTTTTTCTGCAGGTCTATTACGCTTGCATTACTGAATTTCTGCGTTTCCAGCCATCTCCATTGCAGCGTTCGATTGACACAGGTTGAGTTATCGGCAGATACAGCAAACACAACGGGCGGCTCTGGTAACAGAGCTGCCCGTTGTGTTCGTTTATGAAAAGGAGAACTTAGATCTCATACCACTTGATCTCGTTGGCATCCAGATGCAGAGCAAAGCTGCTGCCGTCTGTGGTGTAAACGGTGGTGTCCTGCGGCTCGTACGTGTTGTTCACCACACAATACTTGCCGTTCTTGACGTAGGCGTGAACTTCTACATTATAATTGGAGCTGAACCATGTATGCAGTTCCTCCTCGCTGTGGGCACTCCACAGGATAGCGCGGTAAAGGGTGCGGCTGTTGGCAAAACTGTAAGGCACACCGCTGATGTACACGGCACGACCCTTTCCGAAGTCGTGTGCCGCCATCTGCACTTCTTTGTTTCGCTGCACCAGCACTTCGGTGCCCTCGAGGGCGTAGATGTTCTTTTTGCCCTCGCCAAAGTCGATGGGCCGGTCGGCATCCTGCAGAATGAAATGGTCCGGGTGTTCTTCCCAGTTGTACTTGTCGTAGTTGAGGGTGAAGCCGTTTTCTTCCTCCACGCCCAGCACGCTGGCAAGCTGGAGAATGTGGCCCTGATACGGGTGACCGGAAGGCTCACCCACGCCGATAAAGCCGCCGCCGTTCCAGACGAACTTGCGGATAGCGGAGGAGATCTCCGGGTCTTCCCACCAGATGCCGCCGGTGTGTGCGGTGTCGGCATCGCCGACATTGATAATGACATCCAACGAATCCAGCAGATGCGGGTCGTTCTTGATATCCTCAAAGCTGATAAACTTCACATCAAAGGGCGCACCGGACAGCATCTCAATGACACCGGCATAGCTATAGTTCTGCTTGTAATAGAGGGCGTGATGCACCATGTGACAGCCCCAAGCCCGCATTTTACCCCAACAGTTCAGCACGGCCACTCGCTTGACACAGTAGGGTGTGGTGCCCTTGATGTTCTCGTACAGTTCGCGGAACTCGTTGCAGACGCTCTCCACGTAGTCCACGAACTCCGGGAACTGCAAGGCCAGTTTCAGATAGCCGCCATAGCCGATGCGGTCGATGGGCTTGCGCAGGATAGCGCGGCGGGCTGTAACCCAGTTCTCCTTGGCTTCCCGCACCGGGTCGCCACCCTCGTGGAAGGTGTCCGGGAAGAAGTACGGCAGGAAACGGCCCTCGGTATACTTCACGCCCTCAATGTCAGAGATCAGGCGCAGGGTGGAGCCGTTGCCCACGCTGCCCACTACGGCATCCAGACCGATGCTCTTGAACTCCGGCATGAATGGTTCTGTGCCGATCCAGTGATCGCCGAGGAACATCATGGCTTCGCACCCGCACGCGTGGGTGATGTCCACCATCTCCTTGGCAAGCTTTGCCACCTCGCGGCGCTGGAAGGCCTGAAAATCCCGGAATTCCTTGCTGGGCACCCGGTACTGGTTGTTATAGTAGCCCTGATCGATGATGTACTCCGGGCGGAACTTGTAGCCCACTTCCTGCTCAAACTGGTTGAGGATATAAGGGCTGACCGAGGCAGAGTATCCATACCAGTCCACGAACTTCTCCCGCTTCAGCTCGTCGAAGATCAGGGTGAACTGGTGGAAGAAGGTGGTGTAGCGGATGACGTTGACATAGGGGTGCTCTGCAATGAACTTGCGCAGGCGCTCCATGGAATACTTGTGGGTCTTGGGCTGACGCACGTCAAAGGTGATCTGGTGCTCAAAATTCGTCCAGCCGTTGGTGGTAGCGTTGTACATATGCACCGGGTCCCAGATGAGGTAAGCCAGAAAACTGACGGTATACTCATGGAACGGTACAGCCTGCACGGTCACGCTGCCGTCGGCGTAGCTCCACTGCTCCGGCGGCACGGGCTGACCGGTGGTTCGATCCATGACCTCCCACCAGCGGGTGATGTCGTCGTTGGTGTTCACCTGCATCAGCTCCGGGCTGATACCCTTCATCAGCGGGATGGTCACGGTGTCGCCGGGGGCGGTGTAAAAGCCGGTCATGATGTAGCACTGCTGTACCTCGTCCGGGTTTGCCTTTGCCCATGCGTTGTCCTTGCGGGTGGTATAGTAGGTGGAGTAGATCTTGGCGTCCGCATCCTTGAGCTGCTGCGGGAAGTCGGTGCCGTCGCAGTCGCGGATGGCATCAGCACCCCACTTTTTTAAGATCTCCAGCGTTTCGGGCACAACGTCCAAGTCTGTGGGAATGGTCACGCGCCCGGACTTTCTTGTTTCATCCATAGGGATTCTCCTTTACCTCTCTCTTATCCTCAATCCTGATAGGTCGCATTGTAGATGGCCAGCACTGCCAGCAGCAGCGCTACGCCCACCAGCATGATGCCAAGCCCTGCCAGCTGTCCGGTCATTTTCCAGCCGGACACCACCAGCACCAGTGCCAGTACGAACAGCACCAGCATCAGGATCATGCGCAGGGCGGGATGGTTTTTCCAGTATGCTTTCATCGTTTGTCACCTTAACCTTTCAGGCCGCCCACGGTCATGCCCTGCGTCAGCTGCCGCTGCACGCAGATGTACAAAATCAAGGTGGGCAGCATCACCAGCACAAGGCCTGCGTACATGGTGCCGTACTGGGCGGCGCTCTGCTGCGCCTGCATCAGGTTCAAAAGACCTACCGGCAGGGTGCGGGGTGCCTTGGTGGAGCTCATCAGGGTCATGGAGATGATATACTCGTTCCAGAAGGACAGGAAGTTGAACAGGATAATGGTGATGATGGAGGGCTTTGCCATGGGGAAGATGATGCGGGTCATGGTGGAAAAATAGCTTGCACCGTCGATATAGGCGGCCTCCTCAAAATCGTGGGGCAGGGTGGCAAAGTAGCCCGACAGCAGGTAAATGGTAAAGGGCAGCGCGGTGGCGGCGTATACCACCGCCAGCACCACCAGATTGTTCAGCAGAAAGCCGCTGCCAAAATGGCTTTTCAGCCACACATCGCCGTCCCGCAGCATCAGGAAGATGGGCACCACGATGTAGTTCACGTTGATGAACAAGCCCGCCATGAACAGGGTGTTCAGCACCTTGCACCCCTTGAAGTGAAAGCGGGACAGGCAGTAGGCGGCGGGCAGGGCAACGACCAGCAGCAGCGCCAGCGCCAGCGCGGTGACGATGACCGAGTTGAGCATATATTCGCCCATTTTCGCGCCGTTCCATGCGTTGACGAAGTTCTGCCAGTAGAACCCGGCGGGCAGTGCCCAGGGGTTGCCGTAGAACTCGGCGTTCTGCTTGATGGATGCCATGAACACCCATGCCACCGGCACGATGATGGTAACGGCCAGCAGAACCAGCACAAAATAGATGAAAAACTTGTACAGACCTTCCGCAGAGCGGGAAGATTTTTCGGTGGTATTCTGCATCTTCTTCCCTCCTTAAAATTCCAGCGTATCGCGGTTGGTGACCTTGTTGACACAGGCGGACAGGGCAAACGAGAACAGGAAGATTACCACGCCGATGGCCATACTGTAACCATACAGGCCAGCGTCCTTCTGGCTGTACATATAGCTCAGTGCCACATCCGATGCGCCGTTGGGCCCGCCGCTGGTCATGGCCTTGACGAAGAGGAAGGCCATGTTGATGGTGGAGATGATAAAGAAGGTGAGGGTGGTGCGGATATTCGTCCAGATGAGGGGGATGGTGATCTGGAAGAACTGGGTCAACCGCCCGGCACCGTCCAGATTGGCGCTCTCGTACAGGCTGATGGGCACGGCAGACATGGAGGCCATGTACATGACCATGTAGTAGCCGATGGCCTGCCACACCATGGCAATGATGATGGAGGGGATGACCAGTTTTTCGCCCTTCCACAGGATGGGGTCGCTCATGTTGCGGAACAGGCCGATGATACTGTTCAGCATGCCGTTTTCCGGCTTATAGATGGCAGAGAAGATGCCGGAGATGACGACCACCGACAGGATGTTGGGAATGTAGAAGATGATGCGGAAAAAGTTCTGGCCTTTGATCTTCTCCCGGGTGAGGATGGCGGCAAATACCAGTGCAAAGGCGAAGGTGATCAGGGTGACCGTTACCACCAGCAGGATCATATTCTGCATGGAGCGGATGAACTGGGCGTCCCGCAGCAGATGCTGGAAGTTTTTAAGCCCCACAAAGGTCTCGTTGGGAGAATAGGCACCCCGCTCATACAAACTCATGCGGAACACGTTGAGGGTGGGCAGGATCATAAAGAGGAAAAACAGGATGGTAGCCGGTGCCACACAGAGGAATACGAACCGTTTGCGGCTTTTATCCGTTCTCATAGGGGATTGACCGCTCCTTTCTTGATGGTACTGTACAGCCCAAAAAAGCGGAGGCGGTAAAAACCGCCCCCGCTGGGCAGGGCTTAATTACTCGATGATGTTGGCGCGCATCTGGTCGCTGGCGGACTTGATGCCATCGATCCACTGCTGCTCGGTCATGCTGCCGGACACCAGAGAGTTGACAGGGTCGAAGAACACGGTGCGCACTTCCACGCCGGGGATGGCGCTGAAGGCTGCAAAGTTGCCCATGGCGGCCTTTGCGCCGTTGTCGTAGATGGAGTAGAACATCTTGTTGTCGCCTTCCAGACTGTCGGCGATGCCCAGCACAGGCTGGATAGCGCCGCTCTCGGCAAACAGCTTGCAGGCTTCGTCGCTGTACAGGTAAGCCACGAACTGCTTGGCGGCATCCTGATGCTCGGCACCGGCGGGGATCCATGCCTGCTCGAACCAGGTGTAGCTGTAGCTGTCGCCGCCGGCCTTGACAGCGGGCAGGGCGGTCATGCCCCACTCAAAGCCGTCTGCACGGGGAGCCTCGGCCATCTCGCCCACGATCCAGGTGCCGTTGGGCATGAACAGGGCCTTGTTGTCCAGCACCAGCTGCTGGTTCTGGGTAAAGTCCTGATCGTTGGCCTGTGCGGGGGTGATGGGGTTGGTGTAGGAAGCCAGCTTTGCCACGATATCAAAGCAGGTCTTTGCCTCGGGGGTGTCCCAGATGCCTTCTTCGTAGTGGGTGGCCTTGTTGAAGAAGTCGGGGCCGCCTGCGGCGTACATCAGTGCGTAGAAGAAGGCGTCGAAGTAGCCGGTGGTGGGGTAGGTGAACAGGTAGGTGCCCTCAGCGGCAGCCTTGTCGCCCAGTGCCCACATCTCGTCCCAGGTCTTGGGCACGTCCCAGCCCTTTTCCTTCAGGAAACCGGCGTTGTAGAACAGGCCGCAGGGGCTGTAGAACATGGGAGCCAGATAGGTTTTGCCGTCGCCGTAGGGGTTGGTCAGGGAGGTGTCGGTAAAGCCGCCGGCGATCTTCTCGCTCACCTTCTTGCTCTCGCCGGGCACGGTCATGCTCAGCACATCGGTGATGTCGGCGATCAGGTTGCCCTTGATGAACTGCTCGGTCAGGGCAGCTTCACGGCCGGTGGCCAGATGGACAACGTCGGGGTAGTCGCCGCCCTGCATGGAGGGGCCGATGACGTCCTCCAGCTTCTTGTCGGTGGTCAGGTCCACCTTGATGCCGGTCTGTGCGGTAAAGGCCTCGGCGACCTTCTTCCACATCTCAGCGCCGTAGCCGGTCTCGATGGCGGCTACCTTGATGGTAACGTCTGCAGCCGCCGCTGCGGAAGAAGCGGCGGTGGAGGATGCCACGCTGGATGCGGTGGAGCTGGAAGAGCCGCCGCAGGCAGCCAGACCCAGTGCAGCGGCGCCAACGCCGGCTGCCTTCAGGAAATTACGACGAGAAATACGATTCATACTGTTGCCTCCATCATTTTGTTCCGTTTAAACACAGCCGGGCAAACAGGCTTTGCCCGAAGGACTGTGTGTTTTTCTGCCTCCAATATAAATTCTTTCGCTTCCTTGCTCAAGAGGTTTGTTGTTTCATTTTTTATAGATATTGCTTTCTGAAAAATTCTTCCAGCAAAAGTGCTAAAAATCTTTTAAAAGTTTCAGCATAATCCCCAACCTGTAACTGTTTTGACATATTTCGAAGAGACTTGAGAAACAAAAATATAAAAATTAGCCTAAAATCAGGGCTTGCTTTTTTTGTGTATTCCCTCTATAATGAGGGTAAAGTGCACGAAGCAACGCACCATTTTTTGGTAATGTTTTTAGAATGTTGCGTTTGTTTTTAGAAAATTTGCGTTTCCCGAAGGAGCCGATCATCTATGAGTACCCAGCGCTTTGATATCCGCCACGCGCCCGCCCCGCGGGAATCCTTCCGTCTGCTGTACATCAGCAAGAGCCGGTTTGGCGGCGATTGGAACAGTACCACCCACACCCACTCCTGCACGGAGCTGTTCTACTGCCTCAGCGGCGAGGGACAGTTCTACCTTGCCGGGCAGCTGTTCCCGGTAAAGCCGGACGATATGGTCATTGTGAACCCGCAGGTGGAGCATACCGAGCTTAGCCTGAACGCCTCGCCCTTGGAGTATATCGTGCTGGGCGTTGCCAGCATGGAGTTTTTGTTCAGCAAGGCGGATACGAACTACGCCATCTTCAATTGCCGGGAGAACCGGGAACGGATGGTCACGTTGCTGCACATGCTGCTGGCCGAGGCCGACCGCAGCTTAGACGGCTGCGAGACCGTTTGTCAGGACCTGCTGGAGGTACTGCTGATCTGGCTGGTGCGCTGCACCACCATTTCGCTGCAGCTGGAGGAGGCTGCCCCGACCGAGAACCGGGAGTGTACCGAGATCAAGCGGTATCTGGACACCAACTACCGCGAGGATATCTCGCTGGACCTGCTGGCAGAGCTTGCCCACCTGAACAAATACTATCTGGCCCACACCTTCCAGCGGGAGTACGGCATTTCCCCAATTACTTACCTGAACCGCCGCCGCATTGAGGAGAGCAAGCATATGCTGGGCAACACCAGCTACAGTCTGGCGCAGATCAGCGAGCTGATGGGCTTTTCCTCCCCCAGCTATTTCTCCCAGTGCTTCCGCAAGGCGGAGGGCATGACCCCCAACGAATACCGCCGTCAGACGCGGCAGGGAAAACGCCCCGCCCCGACAAAACGGCATGAAGTATAACGAAAACGAGGAATTTATGATGAAATCCATTACCCTTTCTCTGCTCCAGTCTGCTGCAAATGCCTTTGATTTTGGCGGGCCTGTGCTCTGCGATGCTCACCACTATGGTGAGGGGCATATCAACGACACCTTTGTGGTCTGGCGGGAAGATCATTCCAAACGCTTTATTTTGCAGCGCATCAACACAGATACCTTTACTAACCCGGTGGGTCTGATGGAGAATGTCTGCGGCGTGACCCGGCATCTGCGGGCGAAAATTCTTGCCGAGGGCGGCGACCCAGCACGGGAAACGCTGAATGTCATCCCAACTTTGTCGGGGTCGACTTGCTATCTGGATGCAGACGGCGGCGCATGGCGTGCCTACGATTTTGTAGAAGATACCATCTGTTTGCAACAGGTCGGCAGCGAAGCCGACTTCCGCACCGTGGCCGAGACGCTGGGCAAATTCCAGAACCAGCTGGCGGATTACCCGGCCTCCACCCTCCACGAAACCATCGCCCGCTTCCACGACACGCCCAACCGCTATGCCAATTTTGAAAAAGCCCTCGCCGCCGATGCACTGGGCCGGGCAAAAAATATCACGTCGGAAATCGAATTTATCCATGCGAGAGAGCAGGACTGCCATGTCCTGCTGGATCAGCTGGCAGCTGGCGAAATTCCTCTGCGCGTCACCCACAATGACACCAAGATCAACAATGTCCTCATCGATGCCGCTACCGGAAAAGGCATCTGTGTCATTGACCTCGACACCGTGATGCCGGGACTTTCGGCCTACGACTTCGGCGATTCCATCCGCACCGGTGCCAACGACTGCGCTGAGGACGAACCTGACCAGAGCAAAGTCCATTTTGACCTGCATCTGTACGAAGTGTTCGCCAAAGGGTATCTCTCCACTGCCGGGGCATCCATGAGCATGGCAGAAAAAAAGAGCCTTGCATGGGGTGCAAGGCTCATGACGCTGGAATGCGGCATCCGTTTTCTGACTGACTATCTGGAGGGCGACCATTATTTCCATATTGCTCGCCCGGATCACAACCTCGACCGCGCCCGCACCCAGTTCACACTGGTGCGGCAGATGGAAGAGGTTTTCGATCAGATGCTGGAAATCGTCTGCCCGGACAATCACTGATTTCGCAATCTCCTCCATTCGGATACAGCAAGAAGCATGGACGCTCTCCTTTTCGGGGGCGTCCATGCTTCTTTTTACAGCTTATGCCCGATAATGTGCAGCGTGATGTGATTCTGGAGATCATTCACAAGCATAAGGACTACCTTACCTCTCTGGAAGCCGCACTCGCAGATGTTAAAGACCAGACAGCATAACAACAGGCACATGGTATGCTGTTTACCGATGTCCAAAGGAGCGTGCGTTTGAACAAAAAGAAAAAGTCCACAAACACTTCCCCTTATC
>OMAD01000712.1_pt1 | contig 10526 bp, 9 predicted proteins | sample 1644581 | NCBI WGS metagenome assembly OMAD01 (sample SAMEA103958120, study PRJEB25191) | human gut metagenome | biome: human-associated habitat [ENVO:00009003]; feature: intestine environment [ENVO:2100002]; material: feces | place: Germany | collected 2013/2015 | reverse complement strand
GGAGCTATTGTAGGCAGTGCCATTGTAAAGCTTGTTGCCAGGTATGGTAAAGACTGTACTGCTCCTGTGTGTGAATACATTAAAGAGATGAAAGCAGCAGTCAGCAGGGCAGAAAATTAAAAAAGGTTGCAATTTACCTGATATATAGTAAAATATAACTAGCCTATATATGGATTTATGATGTATAATCTGTATACAGGCTAGTGTACTGTATCACTGACATTTCGCCAAATAACTTGTATAAGTTTTCATCTGCTGCGTTGTCGTCAATCGACGTAGCCACCGCTACGCCTCATTCCTCCGCCTTGCATATGAAACAATCATTCGGCGTCAATGTATCAGAAACTTATTTTTCGCTGTACCAGATAATTTACCGTCCTGCACGGATGGCCCAGCGCATCTTGGTTGACCGGGCACGACCGTTCTGACGGCATTCTTCTGCGGTGGGACGGATGACATCTGTTGCAATCTCTTCAAAAATTCCTTCCCGATAGTACTGCTGGAATGCCTTTTTTACCAGACGGTCTTCTCCGGAATGGAACGTAAGGATTGCTACTCTTCCTCCATCTGCCAATGCCTCAGGAAGGGCATTCAGAAACGCCTCCAGAACTTCAAATTCACTGTTCACATCAATACGCAGTGCCTGAAATACACGTTGACAGGTCTTCTTTAAAATATCCTTCTTTTCTTTATTCTCCGGAAGAAAACACAATGCACGTTCAATAGCCTCACGTAATGCCGTTGTGGTATCCATGCTTCCTCCCTTTTTGAATGTTTTGCAGATCTGGGATGCAATCTGCTCCGCATAGGGTTCATCGGAATTTTCCACCAGCATTCCGATCAGTTCCTCCCTGTTAAGCTCCCGAAGCCTCTGTGAAGCCGGAATCCCGTGCTGCGGATCAAGACGCAGGTCAAGTGGCCCGTCTGCCTTATAGGAAAATCCTCGTTTCGGATCATCAATCTGCATGGAGGACACACCAAGATCCGCCAGCATAAAATCAAACGGACCATATTCCTTTGCTACCGTTTCCAGATTGGCAAAGTTCTGTTGAAGAATCGTGAGGATTTCTTCTCCATATCCTGCTTTTTGAAGCCGTTCTCCGGTCTTTATAATTTCAATGGGATCAACATCAAGTGCATACAGATGTCCCTCCGGAGCTTTCTCTCTAAACACTTCCTCTGAATTGTCCTTTGGATTATTCCTTGAGCTGTCCTCTGGATTATCCGCTGGATTATCCCTTGAATTGTCCTCCGAATTCTCCTCTGGATTTTTCCATGAGTCACCCTTTGTCTGAACGTCATCCTTTATATGAACTTCACCAGTCAGCTCTGATGTTCCTGACACCTTTGTCAGCTTTTCCAGCATCTTCCGGGTGTGTCCGCCGTAGCCAAGTGTTGCATCCAGTCCCTTTTGTCCAGGACGGATCTGTAAAAATTCCAGGATCTCATTTACCATGATGGGAATATGCATTCCTGCGGGAGTACTCCCCTTCTCGATTACCTTAGCTACCGTATCGGCATATTTCTCAGGATCGTGCTCTTTATATTTTTCTTCAAATGTTCTGGGATGTGTTCCCTTATAACGCACGCGGCGCTTATGTGTTGTTTCTTCTGGCATTGCTTCAGCCCTTCTCAATATATTTTTCAATATATTTTCATTATATCATCATATACTATTGCTCTTCTATCCGGGTGCCACCCTATTCTTCTTTGGATTAAAAATCAGACATTCTTTGGATTGAGAATCAGACATTCTTTGGATTGAGAATCAGACATTCTCGGCCGACACATCAGTCGAAACCATGTTTCTTCCATTATGCTTGCTCTGATACATAAGACCGTCTGCTCTTTTAATGATGTCATCAGGTGTATCCTGATGTCTTGGTATAGTAACCCCTACGCTGATAGTGACCTTTAGTTCCTGACCATCTGAATTTATAACCACAGTGTTTTCTACCAGATGTCTCAGCCGCTCAGCAATAATAGATGCTTCATAATTTCTGTTTATGGAAAAGATACCTACAAATTCTTCGCCGCCCCATCTGCCGAACATATCATCCTTCTTAATTGTATGCATGATGCTCTTCGCAATATCAGTCAGAACCAGATCACCAATATCATGTCCATAGGTATTGTTAAATACCCTGAAATGATCGATATCCGCAAAAAGCAATGCGAATCTTTTACCAAAACGCTGATATTCAGACAATTTATACTGCAAAAAGCTCTCCAGATAAGATCTATTAGGCAGTTTGGTCAAAGAATCATGCATCGCCTTCTCGGAAAGATTTTCAATTAAACTATCATCATATGCTTTTGGAGAATTCCGGGTAAACACTTCAACAGATCCTACAATCACTCCATTCTCCCTGATCGGGTATACGGTTGTCAGAAGTGGAATCCGATATCCGTTTTTATGCCTCACAAACACTTTCTCTGTGCGGACAACACCATCAATATTTGTAGCAAACAACGGACATCCTGTGATGCACAGATGATTGCCAAGCTCATCAATGTGATTCAGTTTAGATTCCGGGCAATCCAGACCTACCATTTCATCTGCCCGATAACCGGTTATCTGTTCTGCGCCCTTATTCCAGAATTTAATCTTTCGATGGATATCCACATAATACACACCATCCTGAATATTATTAAGTATGCTTAAATACAATTCCTCTCTGGTCATTTTCTTTACCCTATTACGTAAGTATCTTTTCCATTCTTCTTAGCCTGATAAAGCAGACCATCCGCTATTACAACGCATTCAGCTAATTTTTTCCCTGCTCCTTTTACTTGATAAAGTCCAATGCTGCAATGCACATCCTGTTCTCTTTCTGCTGCTTTATCGTGAACCTTTTTTCTGAAGCCTTCAATGCGCTCCGTCAAATCATCCAAATTGCCGATATTCTGCAGAAAAAGAATGTACTCATCGCCGCCATATCTGCATGCGATGTCTGACGAACCGCACATTTCCTGAAGTGCTGCGGCTATTTCACGTATCCAGAAATCACCGGTTCCATGTCCGTATGTGTCATTAACAGACTTGAAATTGTCGATATCCACAAATCCTAATACCGCCACATCATTTTCTAACATATTTTCCAGACAGTTTCTAACCTGATCCATTCCACTGGTTTTATTCCATAAGCCTGTCATAATATCGTGGCTCGCCCTGTATTCGGAAAACAATAATTCTTTTTTGGTATCCAACCACTGATCTGAAACCTGTGTCATATGATCTATAGAAATAATCATGGATGAAAAGAAAATCGCCAGATTCTGCAGATACCAGGTATCAATAACATAATCAAAAAATGCAGTGGCTGCCAGCAGGAAAACATATCCCAGATACAGGTGAAATGTTTTTTTACTATATTGCTTCTTCTCCAACAGCAGGGCAGTTAATAATACTAAAACATCTAATATAATCAGAACCCTGATTATGCCGTAAAGTCTGTTATAGTAAAAATAATTATCACTGCCGATATAGTAAAATTCTTTTCTGATGTCCGGCAGTGAGATACAGATTATGCCAATGGTTCCACACAGAATGGAAAACGCCAATAATATTTTCTTTACTTTAACAAATCTGCCGCTTTCTTTCATAATAAATAATGTAAAAACCGTCAGATACAGATACTTTAACAAATACATAGAATAATTCACGATTTCCAAATTCCAATACACCCATTTTGCATTCATACCTGCAAACATATAGGTGTCCAAGTCACCCAGCATCATCACAGCTGTGATACAATAGATAATCTTTTCCATCTTTTTTTTATCCCTCTGTTCGAGAGCCTTCACATTACTGGATGAAAAAACAATAAAGGTATTTATCACAAGACACCACAACGCAACAAAGCATATATACTGATTCATAATGATCTGCATATATATTTTCCTCACTCATAAACATAATTAGTCATAAAATCACTTTTTTACATGGCTTGCCGTAGAAATATCCCTGAAGGAAATGAAACATTGATGTTCATCTGGAAACCGGCGATAAATTGCCGGATCTCGCAGCACATTTTTGCTGCCTCCATCAGTATACATCTTCCAGCCGGGATAATCAATCCGGTTTCTTCCAGCAGTGGAATGAATTCCATCGGTGAATTCACTTCTGTCCCCTCTTCTGTAATCATGGTAAATCTCATAAGCGCCTCTGCACCGGTCATCGTTTCTGTTGCGCAATCCATAATGGGCTGATAATACACATCAAATCCCTCATACTGCTCTGCTATTGAACGGCGAAGAACAGCTATTATTTTTTCTTTTCACAGAAAGGCATTATAATCCTCCTGCTGAAAGAAATAAATCAACCATGCTCTCTGAAATAATTTCCATCAGATTTTCTGTTGTCATTTCTCCGAATAACGTAAATATATCCCGGCTCATAACTCTGACCATCCCTGTTTCTTTTATCGCATTGTAACTTTTTTAGTCGTATCAAAATTTTTTTCTTCGTCAATACGTCCCTGACATCTTCTCATTTTTTCATTATTATACACAAATAAACTCCTTTACCCCCCACCGATTTTTTGTACATTTTTATAACAGGTGAAAATACTTTCCCATGTTGAAAATAAAGGTATGACATTATATAATTTTTATATATTACATCATAAATGCAAAGGATGATCTATTATGAAAAAACTTAATGAAATGCGAATTGAAAAGCGGCTCACAACAGGTTTCCGTATCACAACCATGATTACCAGCATAGCTGCGATTGCAGCAATTATTGTATTGCTCATAATTTCAAGCAGATATACATATGCATTGCGGTATTATGGTTTTCCGCAGGGTGACATTGGACGGGCAATGATTCTGTTCACGGATTCCCGGAGTGACACAAGAGCTATTGTCGGTTATGATAACCAGGACGAAATCGACGACCTGCTCAGTCAATATGACGATGATAGGGAAGGATTTATTTCCCGGTGGGAAGCAGTAGAAGATACACTGGTCACCGATGCAACAAAAAGTACATACCAGACCATCAATGACAAGTTGACGGAATACTGGAAACTTAATGAAGAGATCATTGAGTCAGGTAAGAATGTGAGCGATGAAAGTTCTCGTCAGCAGGCACAGTATAAGGCAATGAATGAGCTTGCCCCTGCTTATGAAGAAATAAATGGACTAATGTATGATCTTCTGAATAATAAGACAAACAGCGGTGATTCCCTGGATACCGCTCTGAATATTGCAACATATGTACTGGTCGCCGCTGCTATCCTTATACTGATCATATCATTCAGCATATCCGCCAGATTTGGAAGATTCATAGCAAGGGGAATAGCAGAGCCTGTTTCTGCACTGGAGCAGCGTCTTGTTACTTTTGAGCAGGGTGATCTGACTACCGAATTCCCGAAGGTGGATTCTGATGACGAGGTCGGTGAAATGGCTAAAATGGCTGCTAATATGTCACAAAGCCTGAAGCTGATCATTGAAGATATTGATTACTGTCTGGCTGAAATGTCATCGGGCAATTATGCGGTCACTTCAATGCATCCGGACAAATATGTCGGTGAATATGCAGGTATTATCACAGCTCTCAGACAGATGAATAATCAGATGAATGATACTCTCAGTCAAATTAATGATGCTTCCAACCAGGTATCAGCAGGTTCCGGCAACCTTGCGCAGGCTGCCCAGGCATTGGCAGAGGGTGCTACCGACCAGTCTGCATCTGTACAGGAATTACAGGCAACCATTGCGAATATCGCAGAAGGCGTTTCCAAGACTTCCCAAAATACCGATGCTTCTTACCAGCAGGCAAGTATGTATGCAGATGAAGCCGATAACAGTCGTGGTGAAATGGAATCCATGATGAATGCAATGAATAGAATTAATGAAACCTCACAGAATATCGGTAACATTATTTCAGAGATTGAAGATATTGCAAGCCAGACCAATCTTTTATCGTTAAATGCTTCTATAGAAGCGGCAAGAGCAGGAGAAGCTGGCAAAGGTTTTGCAGTTGTGGCAGACCAGATCCGTAAGCTGGCAGAACAAAGTACGCAGTCGGCTGTAGATACACGCCAGCTGATTGAGAGCTCTCTTGCAGAAGTAGAAGCGGGTAACAGAGCAGCACAACGTGCATCCAAATCAATTGAATCAATTATCGGTGGTATTAAGGCAATTGCCCGGTCCTCTCAGGAATTAAGTGAAATATCCAAAGAGCAGTCATCGGCGATGCTGCAGATAGAACAGGGAATTAATCAGATATCCGAGGTTGTTCAGTCCAATTCCGCAACAGCAGAAGAAACATCCGCCACAAGTCAGGAATTATCGGCACAGGCTACAACGATGAATGAACTGGTATCACGTTTCAAGCTGAAATAATCATATAGAATGCGGTGGTTTCAATAGTTGATATGCAGCACATGCTCCAGACAGATAAAAGGATGAGCTTTTTGAAAATAATCATACATGATTTAGATATTGAATTTCAAAGACTGTTACAGTCAAAATGTAATCGGTTAATTTGTGCAGATGGAAAATATGCGGGCTGTCAAGGGTGCTTTTCCTGTTGGACAAAACATCCTGCTGAATGCATGATTCATGACAACCTGAAGGAAATAAGCCGCCTTGTAGGAAGAGCAGATGAATTAGTTATCATAACCCAAAATTGTTATGGAACCTATAGTCCCGCTGTTAAAGCTATTCTTGATAGAAGCATCGGAATTTCAACACCACTCAGTACATACCGGGGAAAGGAAATGCATCATGTGCTCCGTTATGGGGCACATGAGGAAATAAAAATATTTGCATATGGTGATTTTTTACAAAATGAAAAAGTGTCCTTTGAGTTGACGGCTCGTAAAAATGCATTAAACTATGGATATAAAAAATCACAGGTTATATTTGCCGACAGCCCGGAGAAAGTGGTGGAATACATATCATGAAAACAGTTTTTATAAATGGAAGTCCCAAAAAGTATTTCAGTGCTTCAGGTTACTTTTTAAAACTGCAAAGTGTTTTTGTCAAAGGCCAATCCGTATCTGTTAAATTGCGAAATAAAAGTAACCACCAAAAGGTTTTGGAGCAGCTTGCAGATGCTGACGCAGTTGTTTTTTCCATGCCTTTGTATGTGGACGGTCCTCCTTCACATATATTGGCATTTCTGCAAGATATGGAAGATTTTTTCAAAGAACATAGTTTAAGTTTGAAAATCTATATCATTTCAAATAATGGCTTTATTGAAGGAAAACAAAATACACCGTTATTTTCTGTTATGGAAAATTTCTGTATGAGAAGCAATATTCAATGGTGTGGTGGTATTGGAATTGGTGGCGGGGTCATGTTTAATGCATTGAGAATTGTATTTCTTATTGAAATAGGAATATTTCTTCTCAGTGTTTTCATTAATGGTATTTTATACGGAAATTGGGTTCTGTCCGGGGCAACGTACCATTTGATAACTGCACTGTTGATAATTACCTTTTTTCATCTCGGTGTGCTTTTTTATATGTTGAAAATGGGCAGACAAATCAACAAAAGAATATCTTTTACAGAAAAATATACACGTATTCTTCTACCATCGTTTCTGTTTATTTTAATTGCTGATGCTTATTTTATTATTGTATCATTCATTAAAGGCGGTATATTTAGAGGATGGTTAAGAAAGAAGTAGATTATTGACAAGTTTTTCTTCTCTGCAAAGCAGCAGGTCAAAATGACCTGCTGCTTCTTATGTGCTATTGTTGCTGATCGGCTGCAAGTGCCTGATCAATCAGTTCCTCAAGCATCTTCTTCTGCTTCTTTTCCGTGATGGCACCTACGATAGGATCACCTACCAGGTTTCCGTTGCGGTCAACCACATAAGTAGTCGGATAGGCATAAATATTCATTGTAAATTTTCCTGCCTCGCTGTCAGACGCAAAGTACACGTTCTGATAAGCTGCACCATTCTTTGCCAGCACGTCCTTAGCTTCTGCAATTTCGTTCTCATTACCGTCCAGTGTAAAGGAATTCACGCCGATCAGCGCTCCTCCTTTTCCTTCAAGCTCCTTATTCAGTGCATCCAGCTCTGAAAGCTCACCCACACAGGGTCCACAGGTGGTGAACCAGAAATTCACAACCGTAACGGCATTACCTGCAAACAGCTCACTGCTCTTTACTTCATTTCCATCCAGATCCTTTCCCTCAAAGTCAGGGAACTTCTGTGCATTGCTGTCATCGGATGACGTCTCCGTGCTGTTGTCACTGCTGTCACTGCTGTCTGCCGGCATACTCATTCCGCTGTCCGCATCATCGCTGTCTGCCTCCATGCTCATTCCGCTATCCAGATATTTCTGGGCAACCTCCGGATATTTTTCCTCCAGCATCGTCAGTCTGCTTTCGAGCTCACTGATCTTTTCCGCCTCACTCTGAAGCGTCTTCAGCTCCTCCTCTGTAAACTGATCCTTCGCTGCTTCAATGGTCTTAAGCAGAAATTCACCGTAGTTTTTCCCATCCTCAAGCATGGCCATTCCCTTGTCAGCCTCCAGATACACCTTTTCCCAGAGATCTGTATTCTCTGAGAGGATTTTGTTCTCCTGCTCCATCAGTTCCCTGTACAGAGCAAGCGCTTCCTCTTCGTTTTGCGGTTCGTCACTCGTGACAGAGCCGGTTTCACTCTGCTCTGTCTTCTCTGTCTGCTCTGTCATCTGATCTCCATCCTTTGCGCTGCAGGCTGTCATAGCCGGCACCAGCAAAGCAACAAGTAGTATTGCCAGCAGTCTGCCGGCTGAGTTTCTTTTTTTCATGTGTTGTTCTTATCCTTTCTACTACAATATATTTATGGCGGATACCCCTTACTGTCTGTAAGGAATGATCCATCCTGCCGGCAAAGGTTTATTGTTATCTTACACCTTCTGCTGCAGGTATGATCCCAGTATAGCATATGGAAATTAAAGTTTCTGTTAAGAATAGAAATTTAACGCGGAATTTATTTATCTTTGATATAATGTAACTGAACTGTTCTATCAGATTCTGATCACAAGATTCTTATTATAATAAGAAGGAGGACTTCTTTCATGCACCTGTTAGTAATTGAAGATGAACGTGCCCTGTGCGAAACCATTGTCCGTGACCTGCGCCGTCTTGCCTATAGCGTAGACTTCTGTCACGATGGAGAAGAAGCACTGGAGCTGTTATATACGGAACACTATGATCTGGTACTGCTTGATCTGAACCTGCCCGGCAAAGATGGCATGACTGTACTGCGTACTTTACGGCAGACTGACCACGAAACGCGGGTTCTGATCCTCTCTGCCCGGAGTGGAGTGGAGGATAAGGTGGCCGGACTGGATGCCGGAGCCAACGACTATCTGGCCAAGCCCTTTCACCTGGCAGAACTGGAAGCGCGGATCCGCAGCCTGACCCTGCGGCAGTTCACCCAACAGGATGTACTTCTTACCTGCAAAGATCTGACCTTCGATACACGTACAAGAGCTGCCAGCGTAAAGGGACAGAGCCTCTCTCTTACACGTAAGGAAACCGGCATTCTGGAATACCTGATGGTACATCAGGGACGTCCGGTGAGTCAGGAAGAGCTGATGGAGCATGTCTGGGACAACAGTGTAGACAATTTCAGCAACTCCATCCGGGTGCATATCTCTTCCCTGCGCAAAAAGCTACGCTCCGGACTGGGCTATGATCCCATCCATAACCGTATCGGAGAAGGCTATCTGATTGGAGGTGATACCATATGAAAAAATTATCCCTGCAATGGCGTATCACGATCATGACCGTTCTGCTCATTGGTATTGCCTGTGTTTCCATGGAGCTTCTGCTGTGCACGTCAGGCATCCATTATATGGATTCCATCGGTGAATCTCTTCAGGACTTAACCCCGGAGGGAGAGACAGACTTTTTCGATCCTGAAACGGTAGATCAGGATCAGGATCTCACCATCATCATCTATGGAGCTCAGGAAAGCTTCTGTATAACCAACTGGTATATTACCGCTATCGTGATCGTACTGAGCGGAATACTGGCCTACTTTGTCAGTGGACATGCCTTAAAGCCCTTACGCAGCTTTTCTGCGCAGGTAGAAAAGGTACAGATCAACAATCTTACAGACATGAAAATGAACGAAAATCTTCTGCCGGAGTTTTACCGGCTGAGTCATTCCTTTAATCAGATGCTGGACCGGCTGAATCAGGCCTTTGCAGCCCAGCGGCAGTTTACCGGTAATGCTGCCCATGAGCTGTGTACCCCCCTTGCGCTCATGCAGGCCCAGCTGGAGCTGTTTTCCGCAGAGCATCCCGATATCAATGCGGAAACAGCAGAATTTCTCCGGCTTTTGGGAGAACAGACGGAACGTCTGACCCAGATGTCAAAGACACTTCTGGAAATGAGCAGTCTTCAACAGGTGGCACGTAATGATCAGATCCATCTTGCTCCAATGATTGAGGAAATCTTTACAGATCTTGCTCCATTGGCTGAGAAGCGCGGCATCACGCTGGAGCAGGATGGCGATGGTGTCATGACTGGCAGCGATGCCTTAATCTACCGGCTGCTCTTTAACC
>OMAD01000696.1_pt1 | contig 10704 bp, 9 predicted proteins | sample 1644581 | NCBI WGS metagenome assembly OMAD01 (sample SAMEA103958120, study PRJEB25191) | human gut metagenome | biome: human-associated habitat [ENVO:00009003]; feature: intestine environment [ENVO:2100002]; material: feces | place: Germany | collected 2013/2015 | reverse complement strand
CCCGGAGTTCCCCGATGACTGAGGAGAACATCTCTTGTAAGGTAATTTCATTTCTGCTCATTTCCAAATTATTTATAAAAAGGTTTATCCTGCAATTATAAATAAATTGAGAGCAAGTGCAAAGGCATCATTCTGAAATCTGCGAAACGGGAATGATGCCGTATCCGACAGCTTATTTGTTGGCTAACGTCTGTTTAGTGGCTGATATACGTATCCTGGAAGAACCGCTTGTTATCATTCAGGCTGCAAGTGGCATCCACTCCGGCTTGTTGCAGGCGTTCGGCAATCTCATTCAGTTTCTTCCTCGAAACCCTTCCGATATAGAACAGACGGTAGCGGTAATCGTTGTCCAGCAATTCCATGACGTGCGTGAAATTCTGTTCGCGGGCAAAGTCGAAGTTTACTTTTCTTAGGTTCTGGTACGGATAGCGGATAGTCCTGCCTACGCTGTGTATGATGAGGCCGTTATTGTCCAACGTCAGGTAGCAGAAGCGGGTCATCAGCATGCTGATGAAAAAAAGACTTAATGCAAACGAAATGATAGCCGGGATGAAGCCCCTGCCACTGATGGAATAATATCCCAATATAAGGAATATCAGGAATAAGACAAAGAACCAGAACATATAGAGTGACGGACGCTGGTATGTTTCTGTGGGAACCTCTGCGACTGTCCGTTCCCTCGGTGCGTAGTTGTCGAAGGGGATTTCTTGGGAGACCAGGTAGCGGATGACCGAGGAAGGGTGACGGAAAGGAGGCAGATAGATTACTTTTTCTTTTCCTTCCTTTAGATGTAAAGTCAGTATGCCCGGACCATATTTGTCTTTCGCAGCCAAGTTGCTTTTGCGGGGAACCTGGTGGTAACGCTTCATGAAACTGAAACTCTTGATTTGGTGCAGTCCGATGTGCTGGCTTTGCAGCAGTTGTTCGGCTCTTTTCTGTTCTTTACTGGTCACTTCCATAGTTCTTATTTTTTAAGTTCGGGATAACTGATGCGGGTATGGTATATAGTCTTCAGCTTCTCCTTGAATACGTTCTTCACGGTGGCAATATCCTTGAAGGTGATGGGGCATTCCTTGAAATAGCCTTCTGCCACTTGCGAATCGATAATCTTGTCTACCAGGTTGCTGATGCTCTCTTCCGTATATTCGGGCAGACTGCGTGAAGCGGCTTCCACCGAATCGGCCATCATCAGGATAGCCTGCTCTTTGGTGAACGGGTTGGGACCGGGGTAGGTGAATGCCTCCTCGTTAGGGTCTTCACCGGGGTGCTCGTTTTTCCAGGAGATATAGAAATACTTCGTTTTCCCACGGCCATGGTGAGTGGTGATGAAATCCTTGATTACTTTGGGGAGATTGTTCTTCTCGGCCAGCTTCAGCCCGTCCGTCACATGGCTGATGACGACTTGGGCACTTTGCTCATAGCCCAGATTCTTGTGCGGATTGACTCCACCCGACTGGTTCTCGGTGAAGAACACCGGATTCTCCATCTTGCCGATGTCATGATACAGCGCTCCGGTACGTACCAGCTGGCTTTTGGCTCCGATACGGTTGGCCGCTTCCGCCGCAAGGTTGGCAACCTGCATGGAATGCTGGAAGGTGCCGGGAACTGTCTCGGACATGCGGCGCAGCAGGCTGTTGTTGATGTTGGACAATTCGACCAGGGTGACATTGGAGGTAAAGCCAAACGTCTTTTCCACCAGGAAGAGCAGGGGATAGGTGAACAGCAGCAACACTCCGTTAATGACGAAATAAGTGTACATGCTTCCGTTGATTTTTGTCAAGTCGTTTTCTGTAATCAGCTCGAAAGCAAAGTAGACGGCAGCGTAGGTCAATATGACGAGGAAGGCTGTCCGGAACAGTTGCGACCGTTGTGAAAGTTCCCTCAGACTGAAGATGGCAACCAGTCCCGCCGAGAGTTGCAGAAGAATGAATTCATGCGGATAGCGCAGGCAGATGGAGCATATCAGTATGGTGGTGACTTGTGCGATGAAGGCCGTGCGTGAGTCGAGGAACACCCGGATGATGACCGGCAGCATGGCATACGGGATGATATAGACATTGAATATGTTGTTGGCAACCATGATGGCCGTCACCACGCAATAGAACATGATGAGGGCGAAGAGCAGGGAGAGGCTGCCCTTGCGCTTGTAGTAATCTTTACGGAACAAGTCGAGGTAGAGCATGAAACACAGCATGAAGATACTGACAAACAATACCTGCCCCGCCAGCATCAACCGTTTTTGCCCGATGGACTCACTGCGTTTGATGGATTCTTTCCGTAGACTCTCAAGGATGTTGTATGTCTCCTGGCTGACAATCTCGCCGCGGTCGATGATTTTCTGTCCGCTCAGTACGATGCCGTTGGCCCATGAATAGTTGTCGAGCATCTCCTTCTTAGCGGTTTCGGTCCGCTGCTCGTCATAGGTCAGATTAGGGAACAGATATTCGTTCAGCGAGCATTGCCGTAGAATGTCCGGGCGGTAGTGGGCGGTATCGGCCGTGAGTATATAGTTATAGGCATCCTTCACCGAATATACCTTGTTGATGTCCTGCTGGTTGGCCAGTTTGTCGTTAATGACCATGATGGCGGTTGTGCTGTCCTTATGCAGTTGGTTCAGCTCTTCGGTAGAAACGATGCCGGCGCGATATACTTCAGAGAGTTTCCTTTCCAGAAAGCGGACGTAGTCGGTGGAGGGAAGCAGGCCGCGCAGGTGGGTCTGATAGTCTGCCTTCAACTTGGCGAGCACACTTTTCTCAATGCTTTTGTCCAGCTGGAAATACGGCTGGAAGGCGGCGAGGATACTGTCTTGCTCGCGTTTCACCACTTCATCGGCCTTATAGATGGGGAAGTCGAAGGTGGCCATGAGCTGTCCGTACTTCCAGGGCTTGTCAATGTCGAACTGGTAGTTGAATTTACCGTCACGTGGCAGAAAATAGACAATAATCCCCACAGTGCCGATGAATATCAGTGCTCTGTATAGCAAATCTCTGAGCGAGAACTCTTTTTTTGTATTGAAATAACTCATATCGGCTGAAATTTTTGCGAAAAGTACAAAAAAAAACATTAGTGTGGAAAAAAAGGTTTAATTTTGCCGTCTAAAATATTCATAAGTAAGGTAGATTATGACAGAAAGAAAGGTCAGAGTCCGTTTTGCCCCGAGTCCTACGGGGGCGTTGCACATCGGCGGTGTGCGTACAGCTTTATACAATTATCTCTTTGCGCGTCAGCATGGAGGAGATTTGATATTTCGTATTGAAGATACTGATTCCAACCGGTTTGTACCGGGTGCGGAAGAATATATCCTGGAGTCTTTCAAGTGGTTGGGCATCCCGTTTGACGAGGGCGTGAGTTTCGGTGGAGACCATGGCCCGTACCGTCAGTCGGAACGTCGGGAAATATACAAGAAGTATGTTCAGATTCTGCTGGAGGCCGGAAAAGCCTACATCGCTTTCGATACTCCTGAGGAGCTGGAAGCAAAGCGTGCGGAGATTGCGAATTTCCAGTACGATGCTTCTACCCGCATGCAGATGCGCAATTCACTGACCCTTCCTAAAGAAGAGGTAGACGCGCTGATTGCTGCCGGTAAGCAGTACGTGGTGCGTTTCAAGATAGAGCCGAACGAAGATGTGCATGTGAACGACCTGATTCGTGGGGAAGTAGTGATAAACTCTTCCATTCTTGATGACAAGGTTCTTTATAAATCGGCAGATGAACTTCCTACTTACCATCTGGCCAATATTGTGGACGACCATTTGATGGAAGTGTCCCATGTGATACGCGGTGAGGAATGGTTGCCTTCCGCACCGTTGCATGTATTGCTCTACCGTGCCTTTGGGTGGGAGGATACCATGCCTGCCTTTGCGCATTTGCCCTTGTTGCTGAAGCCCGAGGGTAACGGCAAATTGAGTAAGCGTGACGGCGACCGTCTGGGCTTCCCGGTTTTCCCGTTGGAGTGGCATGACCCCAAGTCGGGAGATGTCTCTTCAGGCTACCGCGAATCAGGCTATCTGCCCGAAGCGGTCATTAATTTCCTGGCTCTGCTGGGCTGGAATCCGGGCAATGACCAGGAACTGATGTCTATGGATGAATTGGTGAAATTGTTTGATTTGAGCCATTGCAGCAAGTCGGGTGCCAAATTCGACTATAAGAAAGGTATCTGGTTCAACCATGAGTACATCATGATGAAACCGGATGCGGAGATAGCTTGTCTTTTCAGACCGGTGCTGGAGTCCAACGGCATAGACGCCTCCAACTATAGCGACGAGTTCCTTACGAAAGTGGTTTCACTGGTGAAGGGACGCGTCAACTTCGTAAAGGAACTGTGGGACCAGACCCGTTTTTTCTTCGTAGCCCCCACGGAATATGCGGCAAAGGATGTGAAGAAGCGTTGGTCGGAAGATACTCCCCGCATCATGACCGAATTGATGGATGTGTTGCGCGGCATCGGAGATTTCTCCTCCAAGCCTTCCGAAGATATTGTGATTGGTTGGATTACTGAGCGTGGCTATCACATGGGAAATGTGATGAATGCCTTCCGCTTGTCAGTGGTGGGCGAGTGTAAAGGCCCGCACATGTTCGACATTACCGAGCTGATTGGCAAGGAAGAGACGTTGGCCCGTATACAGCGTGCTGTTGATGCTTTAAAGTGAATAAATCTTCTTCATCCTTAATCCATATAGTATGCTATATGACTTGGCAATAGCCATCTACGATATTCTGGTGCATCTGGCTGCTCCATTTAGCCGTAAGCCCCGAAAAATGATGAAGGGACACTGGGTGGTCTATGAACTTCTCCGGCAGCAGTTGGAGAAGGACGTGCGCTATATATGGTTCCATGCCGCTTCTTTGGGGGAGTTCGAGCAGGGACGGCCGTTGATTGAGAAAATTCGTGCCAAATATCCGGATTACGGTATTCTGCTGACTTTCTTCTCGCCGTCGGGCTATGAGGTCCGCAAGAATTATAGGGGGGCAGACGTTGTCTGTTACTTGCCTTTCGACAAGTCCCGCAATGTGAAGAAGTTCCTGGATATCGTGAATCCCTGCATGGCATTCTTCATCAAGTACGAGTTCTGGAAGAACTATCTGGACGAACTGCACAAGCGCCGTATTCCGGTGTACAGCATTTCTTCCATTTTCCGCCGCGGACAAGTATTCTTCAAGTGGTATGGCGGTACGTACAGACATGTGCTGCGCGACTTCGACCATTTGTTTGTGCAGAATGAACGCTCCAAACGCTATCTGGCGAAGATAGGTATCAGCCGTGTCACGGTGGTGGGGGATACCCGTTTTGACCGTGTGCTGCAGATTCGTGAGGAGGCCAAACATCTGCCTTTGGTGGAGCTTTTCAAGAACAACACGATGACTTTCGTGGCAGGAAGCTCCTGGCAGCCGGACGAGGATTTGTTTATTGAATACTTTAACCAGCATCCAGAGGTGAAGTTGGTTATCGCTCCGCACGTTATCGACGAAAACCATCTGGTAGAGATTATCCGTAAACTGAAACGCCCCTACGTGCGCTATACCCGTGCCGACGAGAAGAATGTCCGTAAGGCCGACTGCCTGATTATCGACTGCTTCGGGTTGCTCTCTTCCATCTACCGCTATGGCGAGATTGCCTATATCGGAGGTGGTTTCGGAGTGGGAATCCACAATACTCTTGAGGCTGCAGTTTATGGCATTCCGGTGATTTTCGGACCGAAGTATCAGAAATTCCAGGAGGCCATCCAGTTGCTGGAGGCAAAAGGCGCTTTCTCGGTGAAGGATTATGAGGAACTGAAAACTTTGCTCGACCGTATGCTGACAGATGAAGTCTTTTTGCGCGAATCAGGCATGAATGCAAGCAATTATGTGACCGGCAACGCCGGTGCAACGGATAAGATAATGAGTATGATAAACTTTTAGAAAAGTAAAGAGTGATAAAAGCGATAGGGCGGTAAAGGTGATGGAATGGCATCCCTTTATCGCCCTGCCTTTTTGGGGCGCCTTGCTCCCTTTATTTGTACCAGTCGGAATACATCAGATAGTTGTGTGCAATCTTCTGGTTCAGCTCCTTGGCCTGCTCCGGATCTACTTTCTTGATGAACTTGGCGGGGACTCCTCCCCAGATGCTTCCCGGCTCGATGACCGTATTGCTCAATACCAGGGAACCAGCGGCGACAATAGCCCCTTCGCCCACTACTGCGTGGTCAAGGATGGTGGAACCCATCCCTACCAAAGCATAGTTCTTGATAGTGGCTCCGTGGATGGTCACGTTGTGCCCCACGGATACGTGGTCTCCTATCTCTATGGTCGATTTCTCGTACAAGGTGTGGAGCACGCTTCCATCCTGGATGTTTACTCCGTTCCCTATGCGGATTGAGTTTACGTCACCCCGCAGCACGGTGCTGAACCAGATGCTGCAATCCCGTCCCGTCTTGACGTCGCCAATGACAACCGCATTGTCCGCCAAAAAACAATTCTCCCCGATTTCGGGAGTGAATCCTCTTACTGATTTTATTAATGCCATTTTTTTAGTGATTAGTGGTTAGGTTACTGCATGCTTCCTTCAGCCATTCCCGTTCTCCTTCGTTCAGGCTTGGCGAAAGTGCCTCGTATACATGCTGGTGATAGTTGTCCAGCCATGCCGTTTCCTCTGCCGTCAGCATCTCTTTGATGATACCTTTCTTGCAGATGGGGCAGAGGGTAATGGTTTCGAACTTCAGGTAATTTCCGAACATGCCTTCACCGTCCTTCACGGTCAGCACCAGGTTTTCCGTGCGTATTCCATGGCTTCCGGCTTTATAAACGCCCGGTTCGTTGGAAGTGACCATTCCCGGCCGTAGGGTTACCGGATTCTCATTCATGCGGATGCTTTGCGGACCTTCGTGCACATTGAGGAAATGGCCTACGCCGTGCCCGGTACCATGCAGGAAGTTCATGTGGTATTGCCATATCGGCATGCGGGCCAGTACATCCAGTTGCGCTCCTCGCGTACCTTCCGGGAAGACAGCCATGGCGAGGTCGATATGTCCTTTCAGTATCAGGGTGTAGTCCGTCTTCTCTTCTTCGGTCAGTTTCCCCAGTGCGATGGTGCGGGTGATGTCGGTAGTGCCGTCCAGGTATTGCGCACCCGAGTCCAGCAGCAGGAATCCCTCGGGTTTCAGTGGCACGTCCGTTGCCGGAGTGGCTTCGTAGTGTACGATGGCTCCATGTTCCTTGTACCCGGCAATGGTGTCGAAGCTTTCTCCCATGTAGAGTGGCTGTGCGGCACGGAATTCGTGCAGTTTCTTGTCTACGCTGATTTCTGTCTCGTTGCCTGCGGGAACGGCCTCCTCCAGCCATTTCAGGAACTTCACCAGTGCCACTCCGTCGCGTTGCATGGCTGCGTGGATGCCGGCTATTTCCCGGTCATTGCGGACCGCTTTCAGCAAGGCTATCGGTGAGCGCTCGTCAAGTACCCGGCAGGAAGGGGGGAGGGCGGAATAAACGGCATAATTCGTCTTTCCCATGTCGAGCATGATGCTGCCGTCCGGTATTCTTGTCACAAAGGATTCGGTGTCCCCATAAGCATGGATGGTGACGCCGGCTTCTTCCAGATAGGCTGAAAGCTCTTCCGTTACTTTCTCGGGCTGGATGAAAAAGTGTGTTTCTTGTTCGTTGATTATCAGGTAGCTTACTACTACGGGGTTGCAATGCACATCGTTGCCGCGTATGTTGAGTGTCCATGCTATCTCGTCCAATGCCGACACCAATAATACGTCCGCTTCACTCTTTTTCATCTCCCGGCGGATAGCAGCCAGTTTGTCCGGACAGCTTTTCCCGGCGTATTTCATCTCGTGGATAAAGGCGGGTGCTTCGGGCATGGGAGGGCGGTCTGTCCATATCTCATTCATCGGGTCGGCAATGCTCTTTACGGTGATGTCGTTTTTTGCCAGATCCTCTTGCAGGGCTATGGCTTGTGTGGTGGAAAATACCTTCCCGTCTATACCTACAACTGAATTCGCTGTAAGGTTCTCCCGCAGGAAATCGAGGATGCTGGGCGTTTCGGGCAGCATTTCCTTGTATAAGTCGATGCCGCTGCCTTCCAGCTGCTGCTCGGCTTGGAGAAAATAGCGGGAATCTGTCCACAGTCCCGCCTTGTCGCTGGTGATCACCGCCGTGCCTGCCGAACCGGTGAAGCCTGATATCCATTCTCTTGATTTCCAGTACGGTGCTACGTACTCGCTTAGGTGCGGGTCGGTACTGGGGATAATGAAAGCGTCTATGCCTTCTCTTTTTAACAATGCCCGTAGAGCATCTATACGTTGATTGATTGTCTGAGCCATATTTTTATAAATGTAATTAAGTAGGCGTGTAAATGAGTTTATAATCTCTCCATTCTCTGCTTTCAAAGTTACACATTCTCTTTTAAAAATGTGCTATGCTTCACGGATTTTAGCGGATTGGCTCAATAAAAACATCTTTCCCTTTGCTCATTCGTTTGATAATTAGGAATCATGGGTAATTTTTTTGCAGAAAGTTTTGTGAATAAAGAAAGTATGTGTAATTTTGCCGCTCAATTTAATCGTGAGATTTTTAAACCATTAACATTTAATTAAAAGAAAATGATTGTAGTACCTGTAAAAGAAGGCGAAAACATTGAAAAAGCGCTGAAGAAATTCAAAAGAAAGTTTGAAAAAACTGGCACAGTTAAGGAATTGAGACGCAGACAACAATTTGATAAACCGTCTGTGACTAAAAGACTTAAGAAAGAACGTGCTGTTTACGTTCAACAACTTCAGCAAGTAGAAGATTAATAATTCGTAAATTCCTTTGAATTATTGAATTCTTTTTCATACATTCGTTGCATGATTTTAGATATGTAGCGATATGTTGTTGACAGATTCTTTTCTTGACTATCTTCTGCATGAGCGGAACTATTCCAAAGGTACGGTTGAGTACTATCGGGCAGATATTCTTGAACTGCAGAGGTTTGGAGAAGAAATGTTGGGAGACTTGACTCCATCGGATGTAGATGCGGAACTTGTTCGTGAATGGATTGCTTCCTTGATGGACAAAGGACTTGCTTCTAATACGATAAACCGAAAGCTGAGTTCTATCCGGACATACTATAAATTCCTTTTGAGGAGAGGCGAGGTCGCGGTAGATCCGTTGCGGAAAGTGACGGGGCCCAAGAAGAAAAAGCCGCTTCCGGTATTTCTGAGAGAGGGTGAGATGAATAGGTTGCTGGATGATATGGACTTTGGTGAAGGTTTTGAAGGGTGTCGCGACCATATGATTATTGAAATGTTTTATGCTACCGGCATGCGACTTTCAGAATTGATAGGGTTGGATGATAAGGATGTCGATTTTTCGGCTTCTCTCGTTAAAGTGACGGGAAAACGGAATAAACAACGTCTTATACCTTTCGATGAGGAGCTGGGACGCTCGATGCGAGAATATGTCAATGTGCGGAATGAAGCTGTCCCGGTTCGCTCGGATGCTTTTTTTGTCCGGAAGAATGGAAAAAGGCTTTACCGCAGTATCGTAGCATGCCTTGTGAAACGAAACCTTTCGAAGGTAGTGACTGTAAAAAAAAGAAGTCCCCACGTGCTGAGGCACACCTTTGCAACGGCTATGCTGAACAATGGTGCTGATTTAGGCTCGATAAAAGAACTCCTCGGACACGAGAGTCTGGCGACAACGGAAGTTTATACGCATACTACTTTTGAAGAGCTTAAAAAAGTGTATAATCAGGCTCATCCCCGAGCCTAAAGTAAAAAGGAGGTAAGTATGGAAGTAAGAATTCAATCGATTCACTTTGATGCGTCAGAGCAATTGCAGTCTTTCGTTCAAAAGAAAGTTGCTAAGTTGGAGAAATTTTACGACGATATAAAGAAAGTAGAGGTGTCATTAAAGGTAATTAAACCAGAAGTTGCTGAAAACAAGGAAGCGGGCATTAAAATATTAATCCCAAATGGAGAGTTTTATGCAAGCAAAGTATGCGATACATTTGAAGAAGCAATTGATATTTTGAAAAATGATGAGAAATATTTTGAATATAATAAGTTAGGGTTCAGGAATATTACTAAAAAAGGTGAAGAAGCATTGATAGATTATTTTAATGGATGTGTATGGATAACTAATTTTGATATAAAAGCAGTTCCATTCTATCAAAGTACAAATACAGATAAAAGATATGCCAATAATGCAGATTTATTAATAGGAATTGGAGAAACTGTGGGCGCTGGAGAAAGATATAGGACGGGGAAAGAAGTTAGAGAGGCTCTTAAATTACATCAAGTATCAGAAGATGAGTATAAATGGTATATAGAAATGAAGGATAAGTATCCAATGAAAACATCAGGATTTGGAATGGGAATAGAAAGATTTATTCTGTGGTTAACTAAAAAAGATGATATAAGAGATTGTCAAATTTTGCCAAGATTTCTTGGCAAAGATATAATACCATAAAGGAAAGGAAGTATTGAAATGAAAAAAATAGAAAATATAACACCTGAAGATATACAAAAAATGAGTTATAATGAAATCATTGGATTAGTGAGGGAAACAAATAGAACTCCAGGTGGATTAAAGACAATAAGAACTGTAGCTGAAAAATTGATGTTAAATAATAATAGTAAAATACTTGATATAGGTACAAGCACAGGACATTCAGCACTAGAATTTAGTAGATTATTAAATTGTGAAGTAGTAGGAATTGACATAAATGAAATGAGTTTAAAA
>OMAD01000691.1_pt1 | contig 10750 bp, 10 predicted proteins | sample 1644581 | NCBI WGS metagenome assembly OMAD01 (sample SAMEA103958120, study PRJEB25191) | human gut metagenome | biome: human-associated habitat [ENVO:00009003]; feature: intestine environment [ENVO:2100002]; material: feces | place: Germany | collected 2013/2015 | reverse complement strand
CGCGAGCTGGGTTCAGAACGTCGTGAGACAGTTCGGTCCCTATCTGTCGTGGGCGCAGGATATTTGATGGGAGCTGTTCCTAGTACGAGAGGACCGGAGCGGACGTACCTCTGGCGCACCAGTTGTTCTGCCAAGGGCATAGCTGGGCAACTATGTACGGATCGGATAAACGCTGAAAGCATCTAAGCGTGAAGCCGACCCAAAGATAAGATATCCCATTGTTTCAAACAAGTAAGACCCCTTGAAGACTACAAGGTTGATAGGCACGATGTGTAAGTGGAGTGATCCATTCAGCAAGCGTGTACTAATAGGTCGAGGGCTTGACCACAATTCGCTTGAGACTCTCAAGAGTCAACGAAAAAATGTCAGCAGTGATTATTCAGTTTTGAAGGCACGTCCTTCTAAGAAACACTGGACAAAGTACAACAAATATGTTATACTGGTTCAGTCAGATCGGTCGGTGTCGATGACGGTGAGGTTCCACCTGTTCCCATTCCGAACACAGAAGTTAAGCTCACTTGTGCCGAAGATAGTTCGCTGGAAACGGCGCGTGAAAATAGGTAGTCGCCGACTTGAACAGAAAGCTCTGAGATGAAAGTCTTAGGGCTTTTTTGTTTGCGTTTTGGGGCAAAAAATAGTATCATAAAGGCAGAAACTTATACTTTCTACAGATTTTCCTGTTACACTGAATGCACAAGGAAAGGAGAGCCTGTATGGAAAAATTGACGAAAAAAGGGCTGGACGGTACCCAGCTCAAGACCATTGCACTGGTGCTGATGGTACTGGATCACATTCATTATTTCTTCGAGTTCACCGGCTGCATCCCGACGGTGTTCAGTATGCTGGGGCGGCTCAGTGCGCCGCTGTTTTTGTTCTGCACGGTGGAGGGCTTTGCCCACACCCATGACCGCAGGCGGTATTTTATCCGCATCTGGGCTATTGGTGCGGCGATGGCAGCGCTGGAATTCTTTATGATCTACGCCAAAGCCTTCCGGCGCGGGGATGGTTTCTACCCGCAGAACGCTATTTTTCAGGATCTTGCGCTGCTGTGCATCGTCTGGCAGGGCATCGACTGGCTGCGGGAGAAAAAGCTCGCAAAAGGCATTGCTGCCATTGCCGCCGTTTTATGCTGGCCGTATGTGGTAGTGATATTTCTGCTGCTTTTCCCCGGGGTGCAGGAAATGCCCATTGCTTCGACAGCCGTGGCCTTTGTTATCACCAGCCCGCTGCCCATGTGGAGCAGCATTACGGACGGCGGCTGGAGCTTTTTGCTGGGCGGTGTGCTGCTGTATGCCCTGCGTGGACGGCGCAAAGTGCAGCTGACGGTATGGGCACTGGTGATTTTCCTGTGTGACTTTGCGCTGACCTTTGGGATGGCTTGCCGACAGGAGGGTTTTGTCTGGACGCAGATGTTCACCGACTACTACGAGTGGTTCGGGGTGGCGGCGGTGCTGCTGATGCTGCTGTACAACGGGCAGCGCGGCAGCGGCCACAAGCAGCTGTTCTACTGGTTCTACCCCGCCCATGTGTATCTGCTGTACGGGGCTTCCTGCCTTGTTTATAACGTGTTGAGGTGATCTTGTGGCAAACATTCTGGCAGTAGATGACAATCTGGAGCTCTGTAAGCTGATCCGCACCGCCTTGGAGCGGGACGGCCACCGGGTAGAAACGCGGCAGGCGGGCGGGGCGTTGACCGAACCGCTATGCTGCTGGGCAGACTGCATCCTGCTGGATGTGATGATGCCCGGGGAGGACGGCTTTGCGGTTTGTCGGCGCATCCGCAGCCTGACCGATGTGCCCATTCTCTTTCTGAGTGCCCGCACCGACGAGGCCGCTGTGCTGGAGGGGCTGGGCATCGGGGCAGATGACTTTTTGTCCAAGCCCTTCCGGGTGGCAGAGCTGCGGGCGCGGGTAGCGGCACATCTGCGGCGGCAGAGCCGCACCCCGGCACACCGGATGGTGCGCAGCGGCGTAGCCTTTGACCTGACCGCCCGGAGCGCGGCGGTGGAAGGGAAAGAACTGCCCTTGACCCGCTCGGAGTATGCCATCTGCGAGTATCTGGCGCTGCACGCCGGGCAGACCTTTACCAAGGAGCAAATTTACGAAGCGGTTTTTGGCATTGACGGCACTGCGGACGACACCGCCGTGACCCAGCACATCAAAAATATCCGGGCAAAGCTGCGGGCGGCGGGCGTGCCGGAGCCGGAAAAGCTGCTCAATACCGTATGGGGCGTGGGGTACCGATGGAAAAACGAAGACTGACCTCTCTGCGCAGCGTGCTGCTGCAATATCTGGTGCGCACGGCGCTGGCCTGCCTGCTGGTCGCGGTGGGGTGGCTGCTGGTGCTGATGCTGTGGATCCAGAACGGCGGGCTGTTTCTGCCCGCGAATCAAGCTGCACAGGCCTGTCAGAAAGCCGCACAGGACGTTTTGCCGGGCATGACCGCCGCCACCTTTGACGAGACGCAGCTGGACTCCTTGTGCCGGTACGCCCTGTTTGCCGCGCCGGACAGCAGCGAGGTGCTGGCCACCAACATGGATGCCGGGCACTTGCAGCGGGCAATGGAGAACCGACAGGGGAAAATTCGCTGGCATTTTGGTTACACACAGTATTATATGACGTCGAAATTGCAGGACGGAACGGTTTGCCTGCTACAATTTGACTATGCCGTGCCCTACGCCGACCCTGCGCTGCGGGGCGTGCTGCCGGATATGCAGACCGTGCACTGCATTCTGGGCATTCTGCTGTTGGTAGGCGCGGTGGTGTGGAGCACCCACAGGACCGGGCGCTTCCTGACCCGGGAGACCGAAAAGCTGACTGCCGCAGCACAGGCGGTGGCACGGAAGGAGCTGGACAGTGCCGTGTTTTCCGGCGCGAAGGTGCGGGAGTACGAGAGCGCTTTGCAGGCGCTGCAGACCATGGGCGACGCCCTGACCGGCAGCTTGCAGAAGCAGTGGGCCATGGAGCAGCGGCAGCGGGAGCAGATCATTCAGCTGTCCCACAAGCTGAAAACGCCGCTGACCATCATCGAGGGCAACGCGGAGCTGCTGGCAGAAGATGACGGCCTGACCGCAGAACAGAAAGCGCAGGTGGAGTCTATTTTGCAGGGCGCAGAGCAGACCCGCACCTATCTTGGCAAGATCCGCGCCGAGGTGCAGACCCCGCTGCGGTATAAACGAAATGTAGAATGATGACGGAAAAAGACGAATTGAAGCAGTTTTTGCGGCACATTGTTTCCCAAGACCGTGAAAAAGACAGGACTGCTGACAAAATAGCCCAACAGGAAAACGAGCCGGACGCCCCCCAAAAGGGGCGTCCGGCTCGTTTTTGCTGTAAGCAGAAACAGACGCGAAGCAGCTACAGTGGGAACGGTATATATAAAAAGTGGACAGCCTGCGGTGTCCCATATCTTTTTGCCCCAAAATCTGTACGAAACGCGCAGAATAGTTGCTTTTCTTTGGCAGTTCTGATATACTGAACACGTTTTCCCATTTTGACCCCGCACTGGATTTCACACGGGAGCTCGATATTTTTTTGACAAGGAGGAACCGGGTGCTGCGGCTCTTGGCTGCGCACCCAATACAAACCACATTATGGAACAAATGTTGATCTGTCTGTCCCTTGCCCTGATCGCCGGCCTGCTCATGTCACGCGCTGCCAAGGCCGTGCGTCTGCCCGCCGTCACCGCTTACCTGCTTACCGGTCTGCTGCTGGGGCCCTTCTTTCTGGGGCGGCTGGGACTGAGCCGTTTCGGCTTCGGTTTTGGCAGCCTTGCCGCCGTGGAGGGCTACGGCATCCTCACGCAAGTGGCGCTGGGCTTTATCGCCTTCGTCATCGGCAACGAGTTCCGTCTCAGCGCCCTGAAGCACATGGGTCGCCGCGCCGTGACCGTGGGCATTGCGCAGGCGGTGATCACCACCGCGCTGGTGGATATCGCCCTTGTTGCCCTGCACTTTGCCCGCCCGGACGCCATCTCGCTGGCTTCTGCCATTACGCTGGGCTCCATCGCCGCCGCTACCGCACCCGCCGCCACCCTGATGGTGGTCAAGCAGTATAAGGCAGACGGCCCGCTGACCAAGCTTCTGCTGATGGTGGTCGCTATTGACGACGCCGTGGGTCTGGTGCTGTTCTCGGCATCCTACGGCGTGGCAAACGCGCTGGAGCAGGGGCGTATCGACCCCGTGAGCGTGGTGCTGGAGCCGCTGCTGGAGATCGCGCTCTCGCTGGCGCTGGGCGCTGCCGCCGGTTACCTGCTGAACCTGCTGGAGGTCTACTTCCACTCCCGCTCCAAGCGCATGAGCCTGTCGGTGGCCTTTGTGCTGCTGACGGTGGGCTTGTCCATGACCGAGTTTGAGATCAATGGCACCCGCTGCGGTTTCTCGCTGCTGCTGGTGTGCATGATGACCGGCACCGTGTTCTGCAATGTCTGCCCCACCTCGGACGAGCTGATGGATCGTCTGGACCGCTGGGTGTCTCCCATCAACATCCTGTTCTTCGTGCTGTCCGGCGCAGAACTGGATCTGACCATCCTCACCAACCCCATGGTGCTGCTCATCGGCGTGGTGTACATCGTGGCGCGCTCTGCCGGTAAGATCAGCGGCTCTTACCTGAGCTGCCGCGCCACCAGCTGCAGCTCCGCCATCCAGAAGTATCTGGGCATCACCCTGCTGCCGCAGGCAGGCGTGGCGCTGGGCATGGCTGCCGAGGCCGCCGAGCTTTCCGACGGCCACATGGTGCGCAACGTGGTGCTGTTCTCGGTGCTGGTGTACGAGCTGGTAGGCCCCACCCTGACCAAGATCTCGCTGACCGCTGCCGGAGAGATCCGCCCCGAGGGACGCACCAGCGCCCGCGTGGAGAACCAGCCCGAAGCCCCTGTGGAGCTGAGCTGAGACGGTAAGGAAGAATTATTTGTAATTTTGAGGGTCAGGAAAGTCCGCGGACTTTCCTGACCCTCTTTTCACAGAAAAGGGTTCTTCCCCACCTTTACGTGCAAAAGGTTGTTTTTTGTCGAATTAACACGCAATCATTGACGAAAGGTGTTATTTTTTGTATACTAAGCTTATCAACGCTGGCACAATTTTCCTATTGTGTCAGCGGTTGCTAAGTAAGAAGGAAATAGTGAAGGAGAATGACACATTATGAAAAGCACTGGCATCGTCCGCGGCATTGATTCGCTGGGACGGATCGTTCTGCCGAAGGAACTGCGCACCAGTATGCACCTCGACACCGACACCAAATTGGAGATCTTTGTGGATGGGGACGCCATCGTCCTGAAAAAGCACCGCCCTGCCGGCAGCTGCGATTTTTGCGGCGAGGTGGACGAGCAGGCCATCCAGTTCGGCGGCTACTGCATCTGTGCCGCCTGCCGCCGCAAGCTCAGCGCACTGTAACTCAGAAAGGAGGCTCTCTCCATGAGTCAGTTCATCGACTTTACCCTTCCCTCCACCGTGCCGGGGCGCACCCTGCACGGCTTTCGCTGCGTCCCGGAGGGACAGGTGCGGGCGGTGCTGCAGCTGTCCCACGGCATGGTGGAATACATCGACCGCTACCGCCCCTTGGCGGAATATCTGGCCGACCGGGGCATTCTGGTCACCGGGCACGACCATCTGGGACATGGTGCGTCCATCCGCACCAAAGAGGATTACGGCTATTTTGCTGAGCCGGACGGCAACCGCGCTGTGTTGGCCGACCTGCACGCTGTGACCGTGCTTACCAAGCAGCTTTACCCGGATCTGCCCTACTTTTTGCTGGGGCACAGCATGGGCTCGTTCTATGCCCGGCAGTACCTGTGCGAGTACGGCAGGGAGCTGGACGGCGCCATCATCATGGGCACCGGTTTCCAGCCCAAGGCGCTGGTCAAGACAGCCAAGACCCTTTGCCGGGTGCTGGCAGTCTTTCACGGTTGGCACTACCGCAGCAGCCTTGTGGCCAACCTTTCCTTTATGGGCTACAACAAGGGCTTGGAGGGCCGCACCACCCATGACTGGCTCAACCGCGACCAGACCGAGGTAGATAAGTATCTGGCCGAGGAGCGCTGCACCTTTACCTTTACGCTGAACGCCTATTACAGTATGTTCAGCGGCATCCTGCGCCTGCACGACCCGGCTTTTCTGGCACGGATGCCTAAAGACCTGCCGCTGCTCTTCCTCTCCGGCGATGCCGACCCGGTGGGCGAGCAGGGCAAGGGCGTGCGCCGCGCCATCCAGAGCCTGAAGGACGCCGGTGTGCTGAACATTGAAAGCATCTTCTACCCCGGTGCCCGCCACGAGCTGCTGCTGGAGACCAACAAGCTGGAGGTTTTTGCAGATATCGCCGCATGGCTGGATAAACAGCTGGCAAAACAGTAAAAACGACCAACGGGCTGCTGCACAAAACGTGCAGCAGCCCGTTTCTCTTTGGCGGCAGGGGCGGCAGGCACCGCGCAGCGACAAAAAGGGAGGGCTGACCCGATAGCGCCTGAGCGCACGCGTGCCAGCGTAAGCAAAACAAGGCGGATTCTCCAAAATGGTTGCATATCATCGCAAAAAGGCAACTGCTGTCTTGTTTATTTTGTGCACTTATGCTAAAATAACGGACGGATAGTTGATTTTTATAGAGTGGTATTACTTTTCCGATGCTGTAAAAAATTCGGCTGAGCCGAAAAAAATAAGGACGCAACAAAAGGAGAACACGCCATGAAAAAACTTTTCGCCATGACGGCTGCTGTGCTGCTGCTTTTTTCAGTGCTGCTGGGCATCCCCGCCGCCTATGGGCAGGCACCGGAGACGGGCAAAACGCTGGGCATCCTGTTCAGCCACGACACCCACTCCCACCTGAACACCTTCACCACCGTGGTGGAGGACGAGGAAACGGACATCGGCGGCTTTGCCCGCGCCAACACCCTCATCAAGGCGCAGCGCGCCAAAAACCCGGACACCCTTGTGATCGACGGCGGCGACTTTTCCATGGGCACCCTGATCCAGACGGTGTTTGAAACGCAGGCCGCAGAGCTGCGGATGCTGGGCTGCATGGGTTACGATGTGACCACCTTCGGCAACCACGAGTTTGATTACCGCTCCAAGGGGCTTGCCAATATGCTTACCAGCGCCCGCACCTCCGGCGATGCCGTGCCGGCCCTCGTGGTCTGCAATGTGGACTGGGACGCTATGGAAAGCGCCGGTCTTACCGAGGGCCAGCAGCTGCTCAAGGACGCCTTTGCCGCCTACGGCGTGCAGGACTACACGGTGGTGCAAAAGGGCGATGTGCGCATTGCCGTGGTGGGCGTTTTCGGCAAGGATGCCCTTTCCTGTGCGCCCACCTGCGAGCTGAAATTCAAGGACCCGGTACAGGCGGTAAAGGCCACCGTGGCAGAGATCAAGGCGAACGAAACCGTGGATATGATCGTCTGCGTTTCCCACAGCGGTACATGGGACGATCCCAAAAAGTCTGAGGACGAGCTGCTGGCCAAGGGTGTACCTGACCTTGACCTCATCCTGAGCGGCCACACCCACAGCCGCATCCGGCAGCCTATCCGGCACGGGGACACCTATGTGGTCTCCTGCGGCGAATACGGCAAAAATTTGGGCAGCCTTACCATGGCACAAAAAGCGGACGGCCGCTGGCAGGTGACCGATTACCAGCTGATCCCCATCACCGCCGACATCCCCGCCGATGCACAAACGCAAGAGGTCATCGACCGCTTTATGGACACAGTGGACGAGGATTATCTGGCGCAGTTCGGCTACACCAAGGATCAGGTGCTGGCAGAAAACGATGTTGTTTTCTCCAACCTGAAGGATCTGGGCAAGGTGCACACCGAGCACAATCTGGGCGATATCATCGCGGACGCCTACGTGTACGCGGTGGAGAACGCCGCCGACTATGACGGCGTACCGGTGGATCTGGCAGTCGTGCCCAGCGGCACCGTGCGCGACACCTACGCCCGGGGCGATATCACGGTGGAGCAGGTGTTCAACTCCTTCTCGCTGGGCATCGGCGCGGACGGCGTGCCGGGCTATCCCCTCATCGAGGTCTATCTCACCGGCAAGGAACTGCGCACCGCCGCCGAGATCGACGCTTCCGTGTCGGACTTCATGACCACCGCACGGCTGTATTGCAGCGGCCTGAACTTTACCTACAACCCCCACCGTCTGCTGCTGAACAAGGTGACGGATGTCTATCTGGTCAAGGACGGGCAGCGCGTGGAGCTGCAGGACGACAAGCTGTACCGCATCGTGGCCGACCTTTACAGCGGGCAGATGCTGAGCGCCGTGACGGATATGTCCTACGGCATTCTGTCCATCGTGCCGAAGTACGCCGACGGCACACCCATCGAAGATTTTGAGGATGTGATCCTGACCGAAAACGGCAAAGAGCTGAAGGGCTGGGACGCCATTGCGCGGTACATGGCGTCGTTTGAGGACACCGACGGCGACGGCATCGGCAACGTGCCGGACTATTACAGCACCCTGCACGACCGCAAAAAGGTGGAGGACAGCCGCAGCCTTTCCGCGCTGCTGAAAAAGCCCAACCGCTTTACCTTTATCCTCCTTGGCATCATTCTCACCGCCGTTGTACTGGTGGTATGCCTTGTGCTGCTGCTCCGCAAGCTGGTGCGCAAGCTCCGGCGCAGGAAAAAGGCGCGTTAAAATAGCACAATGCCGGACAGCTTGCGGGCTGCCCGGCATTGCGTTTTCACGGGGAGAACCCTCTCAGTCATTGATGGCGCGGGAGCGCCTGAGAGGGTTAAAAAATAGCGGAACACCCGCAGGGGTGTTCCGCTATCCTGAAATGCAAAAAGCTTATATTAGCCCTCGATGAGCTCCACGGTCTTCATCTTGACCGGGGTGGTGGGCTTGTCGTTCCAGTCGGTGCGGACAGAAGCGATCTTATCCACAACGTCCATGCCAGCAACTACCTTGCCGAAGGCGGCGTACTGGCCGTCCAGATGGGGGGCATCCTTGTGCATGATGAAGAACTGGCTGCCTGCGCTGTTGGGGTTCATGCTGCGGGCCATGCTGATCACACCGCGGGTGTGCTTGAGGGGGTTGTTCACGCCGTTAGCGGCAAACTCGCCCTTGATGTTCCAGCCCGGGCCGCCGGTGCCGGTGCCCAGCGGGCAGCCGCCCTGGATCATAAAGCCGGGGATGACACGGTGGAAGGTCAGGCCGTTATAAAAGCCCTCCTTGACCAGCTTTTTGAAATTCTCACAGGTGATGGGGGCAACTTCCTCGTTCAGCTCGATGTCGATGATGCCGCCGTCTTCCATAGTAATGCGAACCATAACGCTACAATACTCCTTTTGTGTTGACCCCGCAGCGGGGGTGTTGGTGGGCAGAAATGCCTGCCCGGATATCCCTTATAGTATACCATAGGTTTTGCCCGTTGCAACGATGCAGATGCAACGTTTTTGTGAATTATCTGCCCCAATAGGCTGAAAATGTGCGCCGCAACCGGAGTTTACGCTCTGGTTGGTGGACGCAACCGGGCTTTTGTGCTAAAATCGTGCCACAAAAAACCACAAGAGAAAGCTTCCAAAGGAGGAAACGAATATGAAAAGTGATTTTCTGACCAACCTTTTTTTCAGAGCGCTCCAGACGGTGAGCATCGCGACGATGCTCGTGCGGCTGCTGCTACCGGTGGCCATCGTGGCTGCACTCTATCTGCTCTGGCGCATTGCCCGCAATCTGGAAAAGCCGCCGAAGCTCACGGAGGAAGTCAAGATCGTGCGCAAGTCGCTTTCCGAGATGCTCAAGGAGAACCGCACCCGCTGCAAGATGACGCAGGAGTTTGTGGCTGAGAGCATCGGCGTAAGTCGTCAGGCGGTGTCCAAGTGGGAGAACGGCACCTCGGAGCCGAACACCTCTAACCTGATGGCACTGGCAAGGCTGTACGGCATCCCGGCAGAGGATCTGCTCAAGGGCGTGGAAAGCGCATTGGAAGCACAGGAAAAATGATTACAACTCCCCCTGCATCTCCACCATATCCGCCCAGAACCGCTTGGGGCAATGGGTCATGCGGCCTTTTTCGTTGTGGCGCGCCTTGATTTCCAGCGTTTTGTAGAACTGCGTCCACAGCGCCTGAAACTGCTGCTCCCGCGCGCTGGGCGGCGGCAGCTCCAAGGGCGCTGCCAGCTCCAGCAGCCGGGTGCTGTGCCCCTCGTGCAGCAGCACTGCCTGATGGACGGCATCGTAGATCATGAAGTCCTCCGCCGGAAAGCGTCCGCAGAAGTGCGGGCGCAGCAGGGGGAGGATATAATTTTTGGGGTGGACGACCGCGCCCAGCATCCCATCGTGCTCCTCGAAACGCACAAAGCCCTGAAACTTGTCTACCTCCCAGTCCAGACTTTTTTTCATGGCGTAGAGGGGCGCTACCACCGGGTGTCCCTCCCGCTTGACCGTGCCCGGGCCCAGCGCAAAAGCCAGATGCAGAAAGCGGAGCAACAGCAGCTCCTTGTCCTCCTGCCCGGAGAGAAAATCCCGGCTGACAAGGTACTCGGTCTCTGCGCCCAGCTTTTTGCCAAAGCTGGCGAACACCCGCCGGGCAACGGCGGGGTCGGTGGCAATCTCTTTGACCGGGTAGAGGGTGGCGGTCTCCCGCTGGGGCGTCCACACCGCAAAGGGAAGCTCGTGCTGGGCAAAGCTTTCGTACACGCAGCACAAAAAGCCCTCAAAGCTGCCGTCGTACAGGTAGACCACGTCGGCATCGTGCAGCTTGCGCGCCCCCTTGGGGTTTACAGCGCCTTGGCAAGACATTGCACGGCCTCCTCTCG
>OMAD01000674.1_pt1 | contig 10890 bp, 10 predicted proteins | sample 1644581 | NCBI WGS metagenome assembly OMAD01 (sample SAMEA103958120, study PRJEB25191) | human gut metagenome | biome: human-associated habitat [ENVO:00009003]; feature: intestine environment [ENVO:2100002]; material: feces | place: Germany | collected 2013/2015 | reverse complement strand
GGAGCACAGCCCCGTAAGCGACAGGGACATCAAGGCGGTCATCGCTTCGGCTCTCACCGACAGGATAAGCGACCGTGATACCTTTATGAAAGGCATCGACAACAGCTATTATTACGAGGGTTACACTGCCTACAGTACAGCCCGTCTGTCGGAAATACACAATAAAATAAACAGGGAATGCCCCTGAAAAAAGGAGATATAAATATGAATAAGATGATGAATATGCCCGAAATACGTCTCGGAATAGTTGCGGTGAGCCGTGACTGCTTCCCCGCAAGCCTTTCCGCAGGCAGAAGAACAGCCGTATGCAAGGCCTGTTCCGCAAAGGGAATAGATGTTTATGAATGTCCCACCACAGTTGAGAGCGAAAAGGATATGCTCAAAGCGGTGGAAGAGCTGAAAGAAGCGGGAGTAAATGCACTGGTGGTATATTTGGGCAACTTCGGCCCCGAGACTGCCGAAACTCTCCTTGCCAAGAGATTTGGTCTGCCTGTAATGTTTGCGGCTGCTGCCGAGGAAACAGGCGATAACCTTGTAGGCGGCAGAGGAGACGCATACTGCGGTATGCTCAACGCAAGCTACAACCTGGGGCTGAGAGGCGTTAAGGCTTATATCCCCGAATATCCCGTAGGCACTGCCGATGAAGTGGCTGATATGATAGGCGGATTTATCCCCGTGGCAAGAGCCGTTCTCGGTCTTTCAAAGCTCAAGGTCATCTCATTTGGCCCCCGTCCTCAGGACTTCCTTGCCTGCAACGCACCTATCGCACGAATCTACGATCTGGGCGCTGAGATAGAGGAAAACTCCGAGCTTGACCTGTTTGCCGCATTCAATGCTCATGCAGGCGATGCAAGGATCGAAAAGGTCGTTGCCGAAATGGCTGAGGAGCTGGGACAGGGCAACAAGATGCCCGGCATTCTTCCCAAGCTTGCTCAGTATGAGATAACTCTCCTTGACTGGGCTGAGGAGCACAAGGGCGAAAGAGAATTTGTTATCTTTGCCAACAAGTGCTGGCCCTCTTTCCAGACACAGTTCGGCTTCGTTCCCTGCTATGTTAACAGTCGTCTTACGGGAAGAGGCATTCCTGTTTCCTGCGAGGTTGATATCTGGGGAGCTGTAAGCGAGTACATAGGACAGTGCGTTTCCGATGATGCGGTAACACTGCTTGATATCAACAACACTGTTCCTGCGGACATTTACGAGAATGACATCAAGGGCAAGTTCACTTATGCTCATACAGACACATTCATGGGCTTCCACTGCGGAAACACCACCGCAAAGAAGCTTACCTCCTGCGAGATGAAGTATCAGCTCATCATGCACAGAGGTCTGGAGCCTGATAAGGAGCCTGATATCACAAGAGGTACTCTCGAGGGCGATATCATTCCCTCTCAGATAACCTTCTTCCGTCTCCAGTCCACAGCTGACGCTCAGCTTGCGGCATACGTTGCAGAGGGCGAGATACTCCCTGTTGCCACACGTTCCTTCGGCGGCATTGGAATTTTTGCCATCAACGAAATGGGAAGATTTTACCGCCATGTGCTTATCGAGGGCAGATTCCCTCACCACGGCGCTGTGACCTTTGCTCACAACGGCAAGGCTCTGTTTAATGTGTTCAGATATCTTGGCGTGGCAAGCATCGGCTTCAATCAGCCCAAGGGAATGCTCTACAAGTCCGAAAATCCTTTTGCGTGATTTTCTCTTTGATTTTGAAAGGAAATGTTCAATGAAAAAATTTATCTTTGTTCTTTTTGATGTTCTGGGCTTTGCTCTGAAGCTCATTCTCCTGTTCAGTCTTGCTATCATTGGCATGGATCTTATTAACAAGCATAACGATGAAAAGAACGCCGCAAATAAGTGATATGAGATTTACTGTTGATGAGATAATTGCAGGCTGGCTCAATGTGACATTTGATATGGGCAGCGACGTTTTCTGCATTCTGGCAACAGATGTGTGGAAAACGGACAGCGCCCGTCAGCTCATAAAGGCGTGTTCCGACGCATTATCGGGGGACGGCAGCTTTTATGCCGTCCTTGATAATGAGCCTGGGGCGTGGGCTGTTGAGATAAACGGCTCTGGACTTTTTAAGATATATCTCAGCAAGGAGGATCTTAAAGGCGCCTTTGATAAGGACAAGTGTGAGGAAGCTTTTGCGGCTCAGACTGACCTTAAACAGCTTGCTGCAGAGATATACGGTGCTTTCAAGCCCTATTCCGAGGGCGAGAGCCGCCGTGAATATGAAAATGAATGGATGCCTTTCCCCGATGATGAATTCAACGAGCTGGGCAGAAAACTGGGGGTAATATAATGTCGGTTCTGCTGGCTTCCGCTTCACCCAGACGGCAGGAGCTTCTGAAATTTGCCGTTCCCGATTTTGAGATATGCCCTGCGGATATTGACGAGACAATTCCGCCCGAGATAGCCCCCGAAAAGGCATCGGAGTATCTTGCGGTGCAGAAAGCAAGAGCTGTGGCAAAGGCTCACCCTGAGGATGTTGTTATCGGCTGCGATACTATAGTGATCCTTGACGGTGAGATAATGGGCAAGCCCAAGAATGAGGAAAACGCCTTTGAAATGCTGAGCAGGCTTTCGGGGCATACCCACAAGGTCATAACAGGCGTGTGCATATGCTCAAAGGACGGCGAGAAAAGCTTTTCCCAGTGCACCGAGGTTGACTTTTATCCCCTGACCGATGAGGAGATACGTGCCTACATCGCAACGGGCGACCCTATGGACAAGGCTGGGGCTTACGGTATCCAGTCCGAGGGCTGCACACTGGTAAAGGGTATCAGAGGCGACTTTTTCAACGTTGTGGGTCTGCCTGTGGCAAGGCTCAGGCGTGAGCTTAAAGGTCTTATATGATTTGAGCAATTTTAACAAAATATGCAGTGTCAATCAGCTTTTGTTTGACAATTATAAATTTGTAATAATACAAATGCTAAATAGTGCTTGACCCTGTGTATTAAATATGGTAAAATATAAACAGTAATATTTACTGTTTATATTTTTTATGCCGTGATAATGTTTCGTTGGGGCGTTATACTTATCTTTAATCGTTCTGTAGCCAAAGGCGGCAGATAAAGCACAGTCAATCTGGGAAAGCGACTGCAGCAAGGCTTGCCGCCTTGCAAGGGAGTTTGACGACGAGTGGCTGAGTTTTAGCTGGCAAATTTGACTATAGGTTGATTAAAGATCAGTATTAATTTGTCTTTTGACAAAATTCTCAGAAGGGTGGTAATATTTGTGGAAATAGAATATCTTTCAGCGCTTAAAAAGCCCGAAGATACCATCGATCTTTACAAATCACTGGAATGGTACCAGCTTCCCGGATATACAGATGAGGATATTGCAAAGGCAAACGCCAGCTTCTACTCAATATATGCTTATGACGGCGACAAGCTCATAGGTCTGGGCAGAGTTGCTTCCGACGGACTTATTGCCGCTGTTATGAGCGGTATCTGCGTAAGGAACGATTACCGCAGGCACGGTATCGGCGCCGAGATTGTAAGGCGGCTGGTGGAATACTGCCAGACAGGCATTTACAAGCTCAATGTTCAGCTTTTCTGTGAGGACAGCCTTATAAAATGGTATGAGGGTATGGGCTTTGAAAAGCTGGCTGTTGGTATGAAGAAATCCATGCCCATGAACGAGGAGCACTGCGCTCTGCGAAAGAATTTCGGCGAGATATACGGTATCGAGCAGATAACCGACCTTTCCGAGGACTTTTACTGGTACAATTTTGACGCTTTCGGCGATTTCAGCTATTACAGCGGCATCGGCAGCGAGGGCGTAAAGGTGCCTTTCATAAGAATGACCTTTTACAGCAATGAGCCTGTAAAATTCAATGCGGAGATAATTTTTGAAAACGTCAGCGAGCTGGAGATAGGCTGCATCGGCGTGAGAACTCCGCTTTTCGGCTTTGACATAATCTGCACCGAGAAATACGGCTATGCAGACAGGAAAAGATATAAGATACGCTCTCTGGAGGACGATGATATCTCGTTCTTCTGCGAGACATTCAGGGTAATGAACGTATCCGCATCGAAAAATCATGCGGTCATTGCCTGTCACAAGAAGCCTAAGACCGAAGAAGAGCCTGAGGAGCAGGAAGTTCAGAATGAAGCTCCCGAGGCAGCTCCTGAGGACGACGGTATCCCCGTAATAACCATGGACGACCTTATCCCCGATGAGGAAAAGGCGGCAAAGGCTGAAAAGGCAGAGAAAAAGCGTGACCTTACCGAAGAGCTGAGGTCGCTTATGAATGCTGCCGCAGACGCTGACAGTCTGCTTAAATCCATGCGTGACGAGGGCTGAAATTAAAAAAATGAGAGGAGGACGCATATTCCGTCAAAGGGGTATGCGTCATAACTATGGAGCCGTTCAAGAAAGTCTTTTACACAAATTCCCCTGAGGAGACCATAGAGCTTGGCAGGCAGATAGGCTCCCGTTTTAAAGGCGGCGAGATAATTGCCTACAAGGGCGGACTGGGCGCAGGAAAGACCACCATCACCCGTGGCATCGCTCTGGGAATGGGGCTTCCCGACAACGTTTCATCGCCTACATTTTCCATTGTCAATGAGTATCACGGCAGCGGGCTTTCACTGTATCATTTCGATATGTACCGCATAAGCGGCGGCGAAGATCTGGAAACCACGGGATATTTTGATTATATGTCCGACGATGCGGTCATTGCGGCTGAATGGTCGGAGAATATCGAGGACGAGCTGGACAGCTCTGTCATAACTATTGAACTTGAATCAACAGGCGGGGACGGCAGAAAAATAACTGTCACCGACCCTAATGGAGCTGATAGATTTGCTGGTAATTGGAATTGACACATCGGGAAAGACCGCTTCATGTGCGCTCTGCACCGAAGATGCTGTTCTTGCTCAGAATACGTTTGTTACAAAGCTTACCCATTCTCAGGTAATTCTTCCCATGGTGAAGAAAATGCTGGAGGATTCGGGCAAAAAGCTTGAGGAGATAGACGGCTTTGCGGCTGTGAGCGGCCCGGGTTCATACACGGGTCTGAGGATCGGCATATCCGCAGTGAAGGGGATTTGCTTTGCGCTGGATAAGCCCTGTGCGGGAGTATCTGCGCTGGAATCGCTGGCGTATAATTTCAGCGGAACGGACACTGTTATATGCTCCGTTATGCACGCAAGGCAGAACCTGGTTTACTCCGCTTTTTTTGAGTCGGACTATTTGGGAAATGTGGAAAGACTTTCCGAGGACGAGATAATCACAGTTGAAGAGCTTGCGATCCGACTTAATGAATGTGCCCGCAAGGGTGCGGTGGTCTGCACCGGCGATTACAGCGCCGAGGCTGTCAAGGCTGCGGACAATGAGATGGTATTCAGGGCAGCGCCTCTTCTCAACTCTCCGCTGGCGTCCAGCCTTTGCTTTGCGGCAATGAAAAAGGGCTTTTCTTCCCCCGATTATCTTAATGCGGAATATATGCAGATAACCAAGGCGGAAAAGGACCTGATAGACAAGAACAAAGTCTGAGTATTAACATCTGAACATATAAAACGGCAGCGGTCGGCAAAAAAGCTCCGCTGCCGTATTTATTTGCTTTTGAGTTTTATTGTTGCAAAAAAATAGGTGAATATTTGTGCAAAAAGTATAAAAATAGGGCGGCGGTTTAAAAAATAGTTGACTTTATTGGCACAATATGCTATGATGTATAAAACACAGACAGTAAATCCAAACAGTATTATGCAAAAACTTGCAAACGATTTCAAAGCAAAGCTTTTATAAACCGAGTTTAAGGAGGATGTTGAAAAATGAATTATAAGAAGCTTACAGCCGGAATACTGGCACTTTCCCTTACCGCTTCCCTTACTGCCTGCGGAGGCAGCTCTGACAGTGGCAGCGCAACAACAGGGGACACTACCACTGCCGATGTTACCACTACAGCCGCTACCGAGTGGACAGGCGACGATATCGAGGTAGATGCTCTTGATGAGACCCTTGATGTTGATATCAGCGGCAAGACCCTGAAGTGGCTTGGCATTTACGACCTTAACCCCACAAACGACTCTCCCGAGAGAAGCCCCGAGCTTGCACTTTTTGAAGATACCTACGGCGCTAAGATAGAGTATATGCCCACAACAAGCGACAAGCGCTTTGATGACCTGGCAACCTCTATCCTCGGCGGTACATCTCCCGATATCTTTGCTTATGAGTGGAGAACCTTCCCCTATGACATTTCCAAGGGTCAGTATCAGGCTATCGACTCCCTTGTTAACTGGGACGACCCCAAGTGGGCTGCCGTTAAGGACACCGCTGACAGCTTTATCTGGAAGGGCGAGCATTACATCGCACCTCTGGGATACAGCTTCAACGATACCCAGGTACTTATGTACAACAAGACTACCATGGCTGACAATGGTTTTGAAGATCCCTATGAGCTTTACCTCAACGGTGAGTGGGACTGGAACACCTTTGTTGATATGATGAAGACCTACGTTGAGAGCAACGACTCCGGTTCCGAAAGATACGGCATCGGCGGCTGGTGGGCAAACGCTTTCGTTTACACTTCAGGCGAGACCATGGTAACATATGACGGAACCAAGTTCGGCAACAACCTGAGAAGCCAGAAGATTGAAAGGGCTCAGGGCGTTCTGGAGGATATCTTCAAGAACAACCTTATCAAGAGAGGCTGGATCGGCGGCGAGTCTGCTTTCGTTGATGACAGTATTCTCTTCTACTCCATGGGTACATGGGCATACAATGCTGCTGCAAAGTCCTGCCCTGATGATGTTATCCAGATAGTTCCTTTCCCCAAGGATCCTGATTCCGATAAGTACTATGTTTCCAACAAGGTATTCGCATATATGTGGGTAAAGGGTTCTGAGAACGCTGACTGCGTAAAGGCATGGTTCGACTGCAACAGAACCGTTAACTACGATGAAAAGTATGTTGAAGCTACCAAGGAGAAGTTCCTAAAGAACAACGACGGCTGGACTTCCGAGATGTATGATATCGCTATGAACTTCTACGATCCCGACCAGTTCGTTCAGGCTTATGATTACGGCTATGGCCTCAGTACCTATATGTCCGATACTCTTATGACCGTTCTCTATGAGGGAATTGCAAACGAGCAGTTTGAGGACTGGGTACAGGCTCGTGAAGAATACTACTCCATCGTTGATGAAGAGATCAAGGTTTATAACGACGCTGAATAAGCTTTTTACTCAAATACTTCCTGTCGGTCAAACGATATGATATGCTGCACGCAGCCGTCCGAAAATGGGCGGCTGCGTTTTTACTTTGTTACATTTTTAACCAAATTGTGATTTCTTTTGATACCAAAATTATTGCATTCGTTGAAAAAATGGTGTATAATTATACTAAAGGCAGTATGCGATAAAGCTACCTGTTGATAAGTACAATATCCATTGGAAAGGATGGTCATAATGAAGAAACGTGTAACAAAAGTCATTGCGGCTGCGTCTATGGCGGCACTGACAGCTCTCCAGTGTACAGTAACCGTTTTTGCAGATGTCCCTGCGGGCACTGACGAAAATGTTCCTGCTGTAACTGAAGTAACTGTGCCCGACGTGACCGAACCCGACATCACCGAGCTTGACGTAACCGAGCCTGACGTAACCGAACCAGACGTAACCGAGCCTGATGTAACAGAACCCGATGTAACAGAACCTGACGTAACAGAACCCGACGTAACCGAACCAGACGTAACAGAGCCAGACGTAACAGAACCCGACGTAACCGAGCCTGATGTAACAGAACCCGATGTAACAGAACCTGATGTCACCGAACCAGATGAGACTGAGACTGTCGAGACAACAGATGATACTGCTAAGACAGGAAAGTCCGCTGAGGATATTATGGCAGAGGATTCCAACATGGTTCTCCCCGATGTTGGTGTTGAGGGCATCTACACCGACGATGACGATATGGCAGCTATCAGAGAGATGATCGACAAGGACAAGGCTCTTAATGAGACTGATGCCTACAGCGAGACTTTAGACGCTACATACCGTTACAACACCAGCTATTTCTACAATCAGCTGAACTCAGCCGAACGTACTCTGTACAACAATCTGGCAAATGCCTGCAACGCAGTGCTTTCTTCCAGCCAGACCTACACATCTCAGTACATCGACTACGTTTCCTTCGATTCCAACAGCATCTCCAGCTCACGTCTTGAGCAGATACTGTATATGTTCTACTACTCAAATCCCCAGTATTTCTTCCTTACAAACGGCTACAGATTCGGTCAGAACTTTGTTTACCCCATGATGTATTCCGATTACCAGAACGGTACCGTAAGAAGAAATGCTTACAACAGCATCAACAGCATCACCAACACATGGATGGCTGATATCAACAAGTGCACCAATGACCTTACCAAGGAGCAGGCTATTTATCAGAAGATAGCTAACGCTGTTTCCTATTCCACAGGCGCACATCATCAGTCTATCGCAGGCGCTCTCCTTGACAGACAGTGCTATGGCAGCGGATATGCCATGACAATGACATATTTCTGCAATGCGGCAGGTCTTGACTGTATCACAGTCATCACCGAAAACCACGCATGGAACAGAGTAAAGATATTCAACGACTGGTATGAGATAGATGTAAGCCTTATGGATCAGGGAAGCTACATTGACAGCAGATACTGCAATAAGAGCACCACATACTTCCAGAGCCTTGATTCACGCCACAACATCAACTACACCGTGATGAACAAGTATTACACCAACATCACTCTTCCCAGCTGCGTGAAGAACGACCCTGCTTCTCCCAATGCTCTCAACCTGAAGGTGACTTCCGCTATAAACGGAACAGCTTCCCTCCAGTGGAGCAAGATCCCCGGCGCATCACAGTATAACGTTTATACCTACATGAACGGCCTTATCACCTATGTAGGCGCAACCACAGGCAATACCTACACCGTAACAGGACTTACAAATAACGTCCGCTACGGATTTTTGGTACGTTACTATATCAACGGCAACCTCAGCTCCTATACCGCAAACGACGTGGTATATGCAACTCCCACTTATTCTCCCAAGCCCGTTATCACCAAGGTAATTCCCGGCAGCGGTCAGGCTTATCTTACATGGACAGCTGTAAGCGGCGCTACCAATTATGCGGTTTATACCAAGAATAACAATCAGTGGGTGCTCAGAGGCTACACCACAGCTACAAGCATGACCGTCACAGGTCTTACAGGCGGCTTGAAGTACGGCTTCGCAGTAAAGGCACTGGTAAACGGTGCATGGTCTTCCGTTTCAAGCTCCGATATCGTTTATGCAACTCCCACAGCTGCAAACAAGCCCAAGATCACAAAGGTAACTCCCGATAACGGTCAGGTTACACTTTCATGGTCGGGCGTAAGCGGCGCTACCAATTATGCAGTATATTCCGTTATCAACGGTCAGTGGCAGAACCACGGATACACCAGAAACGGATACATGACAGTAACAGGTCTTGCAAACGGCATCAGATACGGCTTTGCGGTTAAGGCTTATGTAAACGGCTCATGGACTTCCGTTACATCTTCCGATATCGTTTATGCAACTCCCACAGCTCCCTCTTCACCTAAGATAACCAGTGCAACCGCAGGCGTTGAGAGCGTATCCCTCAAGTGGACAGCTGTAACAGGCGCTTCCAGATATGCTATCTACACCTACATCAACGGCTCCATGAATCAGGTAGCCACCGTAAAAGGCACAAGCTACAATGTTCAGGGTCTTGTAGGCGGCATCAGATACGGCTTCCTGGTAAGAGCATATGTGGGCAGCACATGGACAAGCTACACAGGTTCTGACATAGTTTACTGCACACCTCTTACTTACTCCTCAACTCCTAAGATCACCAGTGCTGCAGTAGGCAACGGATATGTTTCCCTCCAGTGGACAGCAGTAAACGGCGCCGACAGATACATGGTATATACCTACATCAACGGCGATTATAACAGTGTTGCAACAGTTTACTCCACTTCCTACACAGTTTCGGGACTGGTAAACGGCATTAACTACGGCTTTGCAGTACGTGCCTGCGTAAACGGCAACTGGACAAACCTCAGCAGCTCCGATGTTGTATATGCAACTCCCAGAGCATAATGACAATATGAACACATAAAAATAGCGGTATCGTCCGAAAGGGCGGTACCGCTTTTGTGTTATTTGATTGAGGTTATAAAATACAATGGCATTTTATCCTGCAATAAGTCCGTATATAAAAGGGATTATTATGGCAGGCAGCATATTGCCCACCTTGAATTTCTTGCCGAAGGAAAGGTTAACGCCCACGCAGAATATGAGCATTGAGCCGATGAACGAGATGTTTGCAATAATGCTGTCGTTCATTATGGGGGCGATAAATCCTGCGCATATTGTTACAGTTCCCTGGAGAATTGCAACGGGAATAGCTGAGAATGCCACGCACACCATTACGATAACAAGGTCAAGGGCTGCCTTTGCAAAGAGCGTGTCGTGATTGCCCGAGATGCCGTCCTCAATGGAGCCGACTATTGCCATTGCTCCTATGCAGACTGTCAGGGAAGCGGTCACAAAGCCCTCAACGAACTTGGTATCTCCGCTGCTTTTTGCCTTGTCCTTGAGCCATTCGCCGAAGCGTTCCATCTGAGCCTCAATGTTTATAAGCTCGCCCAGCAGCGCTCCTATGGTAAGGGATGCTATCATCAGCATTGTGCCGCCTGTTTCAAGGAAACCGTCCTTTACAGTGAATATCCCTCGCAGAGTGCCTGAAGCTCCTATGAACATTACCGCCAGACCCATTACCTGCATTATAATGTCCTGAAAGCGCTTGCTTATTTTTGACTTGAATATCATTCCTATAATACTAAGCACCAATTAAAAACTATACAAAAAATTGAGCATAATCTTGCGTAT
>OMAD01000670.1_pt1 | contig 10949 bp, 9 predicted proteins | sample 1644581 | NCBI WGS metagenome assembly OMAD01 (sample SAMEA103958120, study PRJEB25191) | human gut metagenome | biome: human-associated habitat [ENVO:00009003]; feature: intestine environment [ENVO:2100002]; material: feces | place: Germany | collected 2013/2015 | reverse complement strand
AATGAATCATACAATCATTGAAAGAAAGCGAGATAGAGCATGGGAACAGACAACTATTATTCCGTAAAAGAGGATGTACAGAAGTACATTGATGGATGCAAAACAAAAATGAATGTTAGAACACATAAGGTATTTGGACGGGCTGTTTTAGCAGGAATGATGATTGCGTTTGGCGCATCAGCAAGCAATGTGGCAGCTCATGCAGTTACGAATGTCGGTCTTTCACGACTGGTGGCCGGATGTGTATTCCCGGTTGGACTGATGATGGTTGTTCTTCTCGGTGCAGAGCTGTTTACCGGAGACTGCCTGATGGCAATGGGAAATGCAGAAGGAGCCTGCACCATATGGGATTTGATTAAATTTCTGTTTGTAGTTTATGTGGGAAATTTTGTGGGTTCTATTTTACTGGCGGTTGTGAATGTGATTTCCGGACAATTGAATTATTCCTCCGGACTGCTTGGAGCATATACGATTAAGGTGGCGATGGGAAAGGTAAATATGTCCTTTGGACAGGCACTGTGCTCCGGAATTCTTTGTAATATTCTGGTATGTGCTGCTGTTCTGATGGCGATGTGTGCAAGGGATATTGTTGGTAAGCTCTTTGCCTGCTTCTTTACGATTATGCTGTTCGTGGTAGCAGGATATGAGCATTGCATTGCAAATATGTATTATATTCCGGCAGGGCTGATCGCAGCCAGAAACCAGAATTATGTGCAGGTTGCCATGGATACCTACGGATATACGGCAGATCAGCTTGCATCCTTAAATCTCTATGGGTTCTTTGTGAAAAATCTGGTTCCCGTTACGATTGGAAATATTATTGGTGGAGCAGTACTTGGTCTGATTCTTCTTTATCTTCACGGATACGATAAGAAGAAAGCTGCTTAATTATTACATAACTATTCAGAGCCATGCCCATTCATAAGCTGCCGGATGGTACAGATTGGCTAACAAATATACGTGTTTTCCGGCAGCTTATTTCATGTCGGGCGTCCGCCCTATAGAAATGATTGAACTGTTACAAACATGCAGAGAACACCTACAACAAATATAGAGATTCTGCACAAGTTATGGTATACTTATAAGCAGCGAATGTGAAGTTATACAAATGATTTGTGATTTTTTATCAGGAGGGTAATTATGGAGCAAAGACTGGAACCGCTGTTTACCCCGTGGAAGATTGGCAATTGCGAGATTAAGAACCGTATTGTGCTGACCTCTATGGGCGGAACAAATTTATTAGGCTGGATGGAAGTGAACCACTTTGACAAGGATGGAGCGAGGTTCATCATGGAAGTGGCGAAGAACAATTGTGGACTGGTGCTTCCGGGCTGCCAGCCGGTATACAATCCCATGTATGGGAAGTGGCTTTATAAGAATGAAAAGATGTATCAGGATCTGGCAAAGTGGATGCCGGAATTTCACAAGACCGGTGCGAAGCTTTTCGTGCAGCTGACGGCAGGGTTTGGACGATCCTTTACGATCAGCAGCATGATGGAAACGTTGTATACGAATAAGGCACTTCGTGTTCTGGCTAAGCCTGTTATGGATCTTGATAAGATTACGGCAGCACCGAGTCCGTCACCGAACCGCTGGTCCGATAAGGTACCGTCAAGAGAGATGACCGTGGAAGAAATCGAGGAGTTTATCACGGCGTTTGGCAAGACCGCGAAGCTTTTAAAGGATGCGGGAGTGGATGGCGTAGAAATCCATGCAGTACATGAGGGCTATCTGCTCGATCAGTTTACTTTAAAATATGTGAATAAGCGTACCGATGAATACGGTGGATCCTTTGAGAACCGCTACCGGTTTGCTGTGGAAATTGTGAAAGAAATCAAGAGGGTCTGTGGAAAAGACTTTCCGGTATCGTTACGGTACAGTGTGGAATCGAAGACCAAGGGCTTCCGAGAGGGAGCATTGCCGGGGGAAGAGTATGTGGAAGCCGGACGTGATATGGCAGAGTCGGAGAAGGCGGTTAAATATCTGCAGGATGCCGGATATGACATGCTCAACTGCGACAATGGAACCTACGATGCCTGGTATTGGGCACATCCCCCGATTTATATGCCGGAAAACTGTAACCTTGAGGATGTGGAGCATATCCGTAAGTTCGTGGATATTCCGGTGGTGTGTGCAGGACGTATGGATCCCCGTGTGGCAGCAGATGCGATCCGGGATGGCAGGCTTGACGGTGCCGGGTTTGCCCGTCAGTTCCTGGCAGACCAGGAATGGGTAACGAAGCTGATGAATGGACAGGAGGACAATATCCGTCCCTGTATTCTCTGCCATAACGGATGCTTTAACATGTGTCATTACAAGGGTGTTCCCAACGATCAGGCACTTTCGGATTCCCTGCACCTTGCAAGATGTGCGGTGAATGCGGAAACGATGCAGTGGGAGAAGCATAAGCTTGTAAAGACCGCAAGTCCGAAGAAGGTACATATTATTGGCGGCGGTATCGGCGGTATGGAGGCAGCCAGAGTGTTAAAGCTGCGCGGACATGAACCGGTAATCCATGAGAAGAAGGGAGAGCTTGGCGGAACCTTTATCGCAGCAAGTGCGGAAAGCTATAAGGGTAAATTACGTGACCTCCTGACCTGGTACAAAAAGCAGATGAAGGATCTGGATATCGAGATTCATTTTAATGAAGAGATCAGGAGCCTTGAGCCGTTTGCCGGAAGTCCGGTGATCGTTGCAACCGGTTCGGTTGCGCGTGTCCTTAAGAAGGTTCCGGGACATGAGAAGATGGTGGAAGCCTGTGAGTTTCTGACCGGAACACCGGTGGGGGAAAAGGTAGCCGTTGTCGGCGGTGGACTTACCGGATGTGAAATTGCATATGAACTGGCTTTACAGGGCAAAAAGCCGGTGATCGTGGAAATGAAGGATGACCTGATTGCGCAGACCGGTGTGTGTCTGGCGAACAGCTCCTATTTAAGAGAATGGTTTGCATGGCAGAAGGTGCCGGTTTATCTTGAAACCACCTTACAGTCCGTAGAAGAAGGAAAGATCATATGTAAGGATAAGGAAGGCAGAGAGATCACCATTCCGTGTGACAGTGTTATCAGTTCTGCCGGTTATCTTCCCAATCCGCTTGCCGAAGAGAGCCGGAATGTACATCTGGTCGGTGACTGTAAGCAGGTCGGTAATTTAAGAAGTGTCGTATGGCGGGCCTATGAAGTAGCCATGAAGATTTAAGGAGTGAGGTGATCATTTTGAATTTAACGAAAGAGCAACAGGAAATTCTAGATGGAAAGCAGGGAGACATCCTTGCCAGAATTATGAAGACGCTGGTGAGGTACGGGGAATTGTTCGGAGCAGATTCCATGGTACCGGTAACGAGTCAGTATAACCACCTGGTAACCTCGTTTGGATTAAAGGCACTGGCCCCGGTTTATGAACTGATGGACCGCCTGATTGAATCCGGGAATGTATCGAAGCAGAAGTTTTCGGCAGATCCAAGACCGCTTGATCCCAATGTGCCGAGTTCCTTTTTACAGAATATTGTGTTTAAAAATTTCATGTATTCCAAGCAGGAGGATTATGAGAAGCAGCTTACCAGACTAGGAATCATGGAAAAGGATGCATATACCTGCACCTGCTATATGAAGGAGGTGGGAAATACACCGGCGATGGGCGAGGTGCTGTCCTGGTCGGAATCTTCGGCAGTGGTATATGCCAATTCCGTACTGGGGGCAAGATGTAACCGTAACTCCGGAATTATTGATCTGATGGGTTCGGTTGCGGGCTTTGTGCCGAACTTCGGACTTCTTACCGATGAAGGAAGAAAAGCGACCTGGATTGTCAGGATCGAAACGACGAAAAAGCCGGAGGCACAGCTTCTCGGCTCTGCAATCGGAATGAAGGTTATGGCGGAGGTTCCTTATATCGTAGGACTGGATCAGTGGCTTCCGGGAGGGCTGGATGAGGATGCCAAAACCTATCTGAAGGACTTTGGTGCAGCGACTGCTTCTAACGGAGCCGTAGGACTTTATCATGTGGAGAATATCACACCGGAGGCGGTTCAGTATGGTAAGGATCTGATTACAGAGAATGCGAAGGTTTATGTTGTGGATGATGCGGAGCTTGACCGGGTATATCGCAGTTACCCGGTTATCTGGAAAAAGAAGGATGCGGCTCCGAAGCTCTGCTTTATGGGATGTCCGCATATGAGTCTGAACCAGCTGATTGACTGGACAAAGAAGATTGAAGAAAGCCTTAAGAAATACGGAAAGACAAGGGTCTGCATTCCGACCGTATTTACGGCAGCTCCGGCGGTGCTTAAGAAGTTTGAAGAAACCCCTTATGCAGCGACGTTGAAGCAGGCGGGAGTCATTACTTCCTATATTTGTCCGCTGATGTATATGAACAATCCGCTCAGTGAAAAGATGCCGGTCATTACTTCCAGCAACAAGCTTAGAACCTACACCAGTGCGAGATATTATACCGATGCGGAAATTCTGGAGCAGATCACAAAAGGAGGAACGGCCCGATGAAAGAATTTAAAGGAAGAGTTGTAGCGAACGGAACGACAACAGCAAAGGCACTCGTATCCCACGGAGGCTTAAATACGCTGGCATCCTTCCAGAAGGCATTGCAGTTCGGGGACAAGAAGGCAACCTGTGGAGATCAGAACAATCCGGATCTTTATGGAAAGCAGATGGCAGGCAAGGCCTTGTGTCTGCCGACAACCATCGGATCGACGACGGGAGGACTGGTTCTTTACTGTGCATGCTCCATGAACCGTCAGCCTGCATGTATGCTGTTTTCAGAGCCGATTGACTCACTGGCAGGAGCCGGAGCCATTCTGGCGGATGTGTGGCTTGACAATGTCAGCATGCCGGTTGTAGACAGCCTTGGCGAAGAGTTCCTTTCCTATGTAAAGGATGACATGACCATTACCGTGAAGGACGATGGCGTTGTGGTCGTAGAGTAAAACACGTTACCGGAACGGGGTACGAGTGAACAGTAACGAAACATATCGGACAAAGCAGAATAAACAGTAAATAAATATTCCGGATATTTATTAAAGCAATAGCTATTCATAAAACAGGAAAAGAGGCGGGATTATGAAATCCATTAAGACAAAAATCATTGTTAGTATTATTGTATGTACCTTACTTTCAGCCATTCCGATTGGATTTATGAGTCTTCGGAATGTGTATCAGACATCAAATCAGGGGGCTGAACAGGAGCTGGCATTGAAGTGCCGGAACGAGCAGGAACAGATTAATGCACAGATTTCGAAAATCGAACAGTCCGTAGATACCTTAAGCAGTATTGCAATGAATAAGCTTGATTTTTCGAAGTTTAAGAGCAGTGCAGTCTATGTGAAGCAGTATACGGATTCCATTATGAGTGATGTTGTGAAGTTTGGAGAGCACACCGATGGTGCTATCTGCGTTTATGTGCGGTACAATCCTGATTTTACGGAACCGACTTCCGGTATTTTCCTTACCAGAAACAGCACGGACGAGGAATTTACCAGTTCTGTACCAACGGACTTTACCATGTATGACAAAACGGATGTGGAGCATGTCGGCTGGTATTATGTTCCTGTAGAGAACGGTGCACCGTTGTGGATGGATCCTTATCTCAACGGTAATGTGAATGTTTATATGATTTCTTATGTTGTTCCGCTGTATGTTGACGGGGAATCCGTTGGTATTATCGGAATGGATATTGATTTTTCACAGATTACGGGAATGGTTGAAAAAACAAAGGCATTTTCTACCGGATATTCCTTCCTTTATAAGCCGGATGGCTCCATTATGTACCATCCCGAGATGGAAAACGGCGCGGATCTTGAGCAGCTTGGGATGACGGCAGATGAAAAGGCTCGGATGTGTGATGCAGCAAATGAGGGACAGGTAGAGGGCTTTAGCAGTAACGGAACAAAGAACAGTGCGGTATTCTATACGCTGGATAATGGAATGATGGTAGCCCTGTCTGCCCCGGACAGTGAGATTACCTCAGATGCCGTAAGCCTTTCGACCATGATGATCGGTACCTGTGTGGTATGTCTGCTTATCTGTGTCGTACTTGCGGTTATTTTAAGCCGGAGTATTGCTGCTCCGATTACCGGCATTACGAGGGTGATCCGTCAGACAGCGGATCTTGATTTCCAGAAAACAAAATCAGGGGAATCCCTGGTAAAGCGCAAGGATGAAACCGGTGTGATGGCGGGTGCTGTCAGCGATATGAGAAAGGTATTCCGTGAACTGATCGGAGACATTACAGCTGCGGAAACAACCATTCTGACTGATATGGATAAGCTGGATTCCATCATGCAGGCAAACAGTGAAATGGCAGAGGATAATTCCGCGACCACGCAGGAAATGGCAGCCGGCATGCAGGAGACAACAGCAAGTGCATCCATGATTACCGGTAACATTGATGGTATTAAGCAAAATACGGAAGATATAAAGGAGCTTTCAAAGGAAGGACAGGAGACCTCTGTACAGGTTAAGGGCAGAGCTGACCAGCTCCAGAGCACAACCATTTCTTCAAGCAATAAGGCACTGGAAATTTTCGAGGAGATGAAGATAAAAACCCAGGAAGCCATTGAGAAGTCCAAGGCGGTTGACCAGATTAACAATCTGACCGAAAACATCAAACAGATTTCATCCCAGACCAATCTCCTTGCCCTGAATGCCAATATCGAGGCAGCACGTGCCGGTGAAGCAGGAAAAGGCTTTGCCGTTGTTGCAACAGAGATTGGAAATCTGTCAAATCAGACCTATGCAACGGTGGATGGCATTACGGAAATGGTTACGGAGGTCAACAGTGCCGTTAACAGTATGACGGACTGTATGACAACGATTATGGATTTTCTGGAGAATACGGTAGTGCTTGATTATAATTCCTTCAGGGAGATCGGTAAGGAATATCAGGCGGATGCCAATACCTTTGCGGATGCAATGGGCAGAATTTACAGTGAGATCACAAAGCTGGATGAGCAGATCAGTGATATTGCAGAGAATGTGACCAATGTCAGTGAAACGATCAGCCAGTCCGCGCAGGGTGTCAGCCAGATCGCGGAGAAATCCTCCGATGCTGCTGCAAAGACCACAGAGGGCTATGAGCTGTTGCGTGAGAGCCGTGACAGCATTGCAAAATTAAGAACCATTATTGAACGGTTCCGGTTATAGGGAAATGAGATATGGATGATAAAGGACGGAGTAACTTTTTCACCAGATAAGAGGATTATATTTGAGAAAGAGGTGGCAGAATGGCACATTTAACTATTGATTTTTTCTCAAACTGTCTGCGCAGGACGGTGCAGTTTCAGATGATTATTCCGGGAGATTTCTGTAATACCTGGCAGATTGAGCAGAAGCGTAAAGGGAAACGGATGAAGACCCTTTTTCTTCTGCATGGATATACCGGTGCTGCAGAGAACTGGGTGCCGGATAATTTAAGTACACTTTACAATTTCGCAATCGTGATGCCGAGCGGAGAAAACGGCTTCTGGGTAGATGGTCCGGCTACCGGACATCAGTATGGAGCCTTTATCGGGGAGGAACTGCCGGAGTATATCCGTAAGATCTTTGGTCTTGCCATGAATCCGGAAGAGACTTATATCATGGGGCTTTCCATGGGCGGCTTCGGGGCGCTGCATACGGCATTACAGTATCCGGAGACCTTCGGAAAGGTGGCAGCGCTTTCCTCGGCACTCATTATCCATGAGATTGCCCATATGCAGCCGGGAGGATCAAACGAGGTTGCCAATTATGAGTACTATCACGGCTGCTTCGGAGATCTGGACCGGATTGAGATCAGCCGCTATAATCCGGAGGTGCTGGTAGAAGAGATCCTGAATGAACAGCGGAAGATGCCGGATATCTATATGGCGTGTGGAACGGAAGACTTCCTGCTTGAAAAGAACCGTGAGTTCCACAGATTTCTCGATAAGTATGAGGTGTCGCATTGTTATATGGAGTCCAAGGGAGAGCACAATATGGAGTTCTGGACCGAATATGCAAGGATCTTCATCCCGAAGATGCTTGAGGAGTAGGGACGAAGGAAAAGCCTTAGGAAAAGCCGGAAAACGAGAGTGCAAAAGGCATAATCGTTTTCTGGCTTTTTGCAATTTCAGTTGTGTAGTATATTTATTGGAACATCGCTGGATATATGTTATAATGTGCCTCAGAGAAAAAGGGACAATCGAAAGGGAGGTAGTTATGGTCACACGGACTTCAAAGATTTTAATGGTAATTGCAACCGTATTCACATTTTTAGGAGTTGTTTTGGAAATCCTGCTTCATAGCAATCAGCAAAAATTTTTCACGCTGTTTACCGCAGGAATTCAGTTGGATGAGCCGGTGGTTCATACCGTGAATCTCGGGTCAACGATTTTGATTTTCCTTCTTTATCTGGTAAGCTGCATCGTTTTGATGTGCGCTTCGAAAAGAACCGGCTTTATCATGAGCATTGTGGCATTGGTTTTAAATCTGGTGATTGATGTGGGAGCGAGAGTCGGAGCGGTTGTCATGAACCGTTATATGGGAATGAAGGGTGTGAAATATTTCACGGGAATCACCCTGCTGGATTCGCTGCATGGCTATGTGGTGGCGCCGATGATGCTGCTTGCCATCGTATTTTTAGGAATTACGATCGGTACGCTGTCGCAGAACCGGAAAGAGGAAGAAGCCGTAAGAAACAGTTACGATTCAGTTACAGGAATATAGATTGGAACAGGAAGAAACATCAATGGAAATAACAGCAAAAGAACTTATGGAAATGAACCCGGAGGAGTTTCTGATTATCGACATCCGGAATGAATACGACCGGAATTACGGGTTGATTCCGGGGTCTGTCTGGGCGGATGCGCAGGAGCTTGTGTCGAATCCACCGGAGGATAAGTCAAAGAAGATCATTCTGTATTGTGCGCGGGGAATTATCAGTGTGGATCTGGCACAGGCTTTGTGCGCTCAGGGCTATGAAGCTTACAGTCTGCAGGAGGGCTATCTTGGATGGCTGCGCTATGACATGCAGAACCAGCAGGAGGACGAGCTTTGCCGGAAAGTGGAACACAGTCTGCAGAAGAAGTTCCGTACTTCCCTGATGAGTCCGTTTATCAAGGCATTGAAGGATTATGAGCTTGTGAAGGATGGAGACCGGGTGGCGGTCTGTATGTCCGGCGGTAAGGATTCCATGCTGATGGCAAAGCTGTTCCAGGAGCTGAAGCGTCACAACAAGTTCCCCTTTGAACTGGTATTTTTAGTGATGGATCCCGGTTACAGTGAGGCGAACCGTAAGATTATCGAGAACAATGCGAAGCTGATGGACATTCCCATCACAATTTTTGAATCCCAGATATTTGACGCAGTGTATGATATCGAGGATTCGCCCTGCTATCTGTGTGCGAGAATGCGCAGAGGCTATCTCTACAGTCACGCAAAGGAGCTGGGGTGCAATAAGATCGCTCTGGGACACCATTACGATGATGTGATTGAGACGATCCTCATGGGGATGCTGTACGGTGGACAGGTGCAGACCATGATGCCGAAGCTGCACAGCACGAATTTCGAGGGCATGGAGCTGATCCGTCCCATGTATCTGATCCGCGAGGACGACATCAAACACTGGAGAGATTACAACGATCTGCATTTTATCCAGTGTGCATGCCGTTTTACCGATACTTGTACCACCTGCCGTACCGATGGCAGCAGTCCCTCCAAACGTATGGAGATCAAGAACCTGATCGCTTCCCTGAAGCAGACCAATCCCTTTATCGAAGGGAATATTTTCAAGAGCGTGGAAAATGTCAACCTGCGCACGATCATCGCCTATAAAGAGGACGGCGTGAAACATCATTTTCTGGAGCATTATGACGAGTGGAAATAGGAGCTTTTCACTTGACGCCCGAGGTGTGATTATTCTATAATAATATGATACTGGAAATGCGAGTATCGCAATTTTACAGGCATCATACGCCAGAGGAGAAGCTATGATCAAGAGTATGACGGGATTTGGCAGATGTGAGACTGCCGAGAATAACAGAAAGTTTACCGTAGAGATGAAGTCTGTGAATCATCGCTACCTTGATGTGAACATCAAAATGCCGAAGAAGCTGAATTTCTTCGAGTCTGCGATCCGCAGTGAACTGAAGAATTACATTTCCAGAGGTAAAGTGGATCTGTTCATTACTTATGAAGATTTTTCCGAGAATACGTCCAGCGTCCGTTACAACAAGGAACTGGCAGCGGAGTATCTGGGATACCTGAAGCAGATGGCCAGCGATTTTGATCTGGATTGTGATATCAGGGTGTCCACCCTGTCGAAGTATCCGGATGTCTTCGTGATGGAAGAGCAGGATATCGACGAGGAAGAGCTGTGGAAGGAACTGCAGAGAGCCTTAAAGGGTGCCTGCGAGATGTTTGTGCAGACCCGGATCACCGAAGGGGAACATCTTCGGGATGATCTGATCGCGAAACTGGACGGCATGCTGAAGCTGGTAGATTTCATTACAGAGCGTTCTCCCCAGATCATCACGGAGTATCGTCAGAGACTCGAAGACCGGGTGAAGGAACTGCTTTGTGATACCACGGTGGACGAAGGAAGACTTCTCACGGAAGTGACGATCTTTGCGGATAAGGTGTGCGTGGATGAAGAACTGGTGAGACTGCGCAGCCACATTGAGACCACGAAGAATACACTGGTAGCCGGTGGCAGCATCGGAAGGAAATTAGACTTTCTGGCGCAGGAGATGAATCGCGAAGCCAATACGATTCTGTCTAAGTCTAATGATCTGGAGATCTCCAACTGTGCCATTGAGTTAAAGACCGAGATCGAAAAAGTCAGAGAGCAGATACAGAATATTGAATAACAAGCTGCGAAGCAGCGGGAAGCACGATATCGTGCGGTTATGCGAATGGGAACTGCATGGCTACGAAAGGTGATACCATGAACCGATTGATCCATATAGGATTTGGCAATATTGTAAATAC
>OMAD01000669.1_pt1 | contig 10952 bp, 9 predicted proteins | sample 1644581 | NCBI WGS metagenome assembly OMAD01 (sample SAMEA103958120, study PRJEB25191) | human gut metagenome | biome: human-associated habitat [ENVO:00009003]; feature: intestine environment [ENVO:2100002]; material: feces | place: Germany | collected 2013/2015 | reverse complement strand
GCGGTCTGGCATCGGCGCAAAGGTGCAGCCCGCAAGGCAGCGCCTTCCCTGCACCCGGATGGTGTCGGTGCCCGCACCCTCCACGCAGCCGCCGCAGGCGTTGAGGAAGGCGGCAAGATCCACGATCTCCGGTTCCTTTGCGGCACCATGCAGCACGGTCTGCCCCTGCGCTGTGGCAGCGGCCAGCAGCAGCGTCTCGGTTGCGCCCACGCTGGGGAAAGCTAGACAGATCTCCGCGCCCCGCAGCCCCGCCGGGGCGTAAAGCGTAAGCTGTCCGGGCGCTGCGGGCAGCTGCCGCACGCCCATCTGCGCCAGCCCCTGCAAATGCAGGTCGATGGGCCTTGCCCCGATGCGGCAGCCCCCGGGCAGCACGGTGCTCACCCGCCCCAGCCGCGCCAGCAGCGGCGCACAGAACAGGATAGACGCCCGCATCCTGCCTGCGGCCTCCGGTGCAAGGTCGGTGCGCATGGGCTGCCCCTGCACCGCCAGCGCTGCGCCCTGCCAGCCCGCCGTGCAGCCCACGCCCCGCAGCAGGGCAAGACAGTCCTCCACGTCGGTCAGGCGCGGCACATTTTGCAGCCGCACCGGCCCGCTGCACAGCAGCGCAGCTGCCAGCAGCGGCAGCGCACTGTTTTTGGCCGCAGGCACTTCCACCCTGCCCTGCAAAGGCCGTCCGCCCGTAATGATCCAATCCCCAGCCATGCCAAGACCCCCGTTCTGCAAAAGATACCCCATGGTATGCAAAACGAGGGTCTTTGGTCAAAGAAATGCACCGGAAACGGCTTTCCCGCTGTCTGCGGGATTTGTCCGGTCATTTGTCCGCTTTTTTCGGCTTTCCTGCACCGATATTTCCCCTTTGCGGCTGGAAATGCCGGTCTATATCAGCTTTCGCCCCGGGAGACGGAGAGCACGATGCCCATCTCGCCCAGAAGCATCATCAGGCTGGTGCCGCCGGAGGAGAAAAAGGGCAGGCTGATGCCGGTGTTTGGGATGGTGTTAGTAACTACCGCAATATTCAGCACCGCCTGCAGCGCCACCTGCACCACAAAACCCACCACCAGCAGTGCCCCGAAGCGGTCCGGCGCGTGCGCCGCCAGCGTGATGCCCCGCCACAGCAGCGCACTGAACAGCAATATCACCGCACACGCACCCAGAAAGCCCAGTTCCTCGCAGAGGATGGAAAAGATGAAGTCGTTCTGCGGCTCGGGCACGAACAGATGTTTCTGACGGCTGTTGCCCAGCCCCAGCCCCTTCAGCCCGCCGGAGCCGATGGCGTAAAGGCTCTGCACGGTCTGGTCGGTCATCTTGCTCAGATCCTGCGTCCAGCCGTCCAGACGCTTTTGCAGGTAAGGGATGGAGTCCACATGGGAGAGCAGGGTCTCCAGCAGGGCACCCGCCGTGATGGCACCCGCCCATGTCAGCACACCGCCGCTGCCGGACAGCAGCAGGATGGTGCCCACCACCGCCACCGTCAGCACGATGCCGGACATATGCGGCTCCAGCGCCAGCAGGATGACCACCGGCACAAGGGGCAGCACCGGCACCACCAACTGCTTCCACACCCGCACCCGCAGCCACTCCCGGGGGGTAAGCAGGATGCGGCGCTCCGGGGCCAGCCGCTCCACCTGCGGCGCTTTGGCCGCAAGATGGGAACTGAACAGGATCATCTCAAACTTTGCTACCTCCGAGGATTGCAGCGTAAGCCCGCCGAAGCGGATCCAGCGGCGGCAGCCGTTCAGGGGTGCCATGGTCAGGGTGACGGCCAGCATGGCCAGCACGATGATGTAGCCCGGCACCACCATCTTGCGCAAAAAGCGGTGGTCCATATAGCTCATCAGGAACATACAGGCCAGCCCCAGCATCATGCACAGCGCCTGCTGCTTGATGTAGTGGAAGCTGTCGCCCATGCGCAGGTAACCGGTGGTGTAGCTGGCACTGAACAGCATCACCAGCCCAAAGATCATAATAACAGCCAGCGTAGCCAGCCAGTCGATCAGCAGCCGGGACCACGGGCCTGGGTCTCGCTGGAACACCGACACCGGCGCTCTGTGTTTTTTGCGGATAGTCGCCATCTGCGCTCCCTTCCCTCTCTGTGCCCGGTCAGCACCAGCGCAGCAGCGCCAGCGCCAGCACATAGCCGACAGCGCTCAGCGCAAAGCTGCACAGGAACACCGTCTCCGGGCTCATTTTATGCTTTTTTACCCAGCAGCGCAAGGGCTTGCCGGTGCGCTTTGCACACAGCAGCTGCGCTGCCAAAAGACCGCCCGCCGCCCAGAAGGGCAGCGCCAGCGGCACGGTCAGGCTGGTCATGTCCAGACTGAGCGGGATGCAGCCGATGGCACCCGCTGCCAGCAGACTGCCGCAGCAGCCCGCACCCAGCCTTGCCGGGGGAAATGCCCACAGCAGCAGTGCCACCAGTGCCCCGGCAAGCGCGGCGGGCAGCACCGCCAGCCCGGAAACGCCCAGACCGGCCTCTACCATCATCAACGCCAACATGGCCACAAAGGCCGCACCGCACACCGCGCCCTCGTCCCGCTCGGCTACGCGGGCACACTCGGCCAGTGCCACCATGAGCACCGCCCACAAAAAGGGCACGGCGCTGCCCAGCAGCACATACCCCGCCCCGGGCACGCCCAGCCCCCGGGGCAGACAGCCCGCTGCCCGCAGCAGCAAAAGGACAAAGGCCGCGGCCAGTGCTTCCAGCAAAAGCCGCACGTCCCGCCGCAGGCCCAGCGCCGCCGGGCTGCGCATCCGGGCAACATCTTCTGCAAGACCCACTGCCCCAAAGGCAAGGCTCCCAGCCAGCGCCGTGAGCAGCCGCGTCATCAACCGGCCTTCGCTGCCCAACAGCTCCGGCTGGCCTACGCAGGCAGCAAGCCAGCCCACGCCCACCGCAGCCACCGTGCCCGCCGCCGCACACAGCCCGCCCCACAGCGGGGCACGCAGGGGTGCAGGCCGGGGCTGCTCAGACTGTACCGGCTGCTGTTGTTGTTCGCGGCGTTCCAGCACCCGCCGCAGCGGCACAAACAGGCTGCACAAAGCTGCCGTAAGGGCAAAGCCTAGCACCACCGCCGCTGCCAAGGCGAAACGCTCCATAGATCAGACACTCCATTTCGCCAAATAGTTATACTTCCGCTTCTTTATGCTCTGCGTAGAAGATATCCAGCACTTTTTCCAGTGCCATGCCGTGGCTGGCCTTTACCAGAACGGCATCGCCGGGCTGCACCCGATCCAGCAGAGCATCGGCGGCCTCGCGGTAGCTGTCCGCGTGCAGGGTCTCTACCCCCTTGGCCGCGGCCACTACGGCGGTGCGCTTGGCCTGCTCGCCGTAGGTGATCAGGCAATACAGTCCGCTCTCGGCGGCAAGGCGTCCCAGCTCCTCGTGTGCTTCGCGGCTCAGCTCGCCCAGCTCCAGCATATCGCCCAGCAGGGCAAAGCGGCGCTTGCAGGGGAAATCTTTAAACATCGCCAGCGCAGCCTTCATGCTGTCCGGGTTTGCGTTGTAGCAGTCCTCGATGACGGTCACGCCCTCGCTGTCCACCACCTTCTGGCGGCGTCCGGTCTGCTCAAAGTTGGAAAGCCCATGGATGACCCTCTTGGCGTCGCACCCCAGCCGGGTGGCGGCGCAGTAGGCAGCCAGAGCGTTTGCCACATTATGGCGTCCCATTGCGGGGATGTTCACCACAAAGGTGCCGTGCTCCTGATCTTCCAGCACAAAACTCATGCCGTCAGTCTCCTGCCGGATGGACAGGGCGCAGACATCCGCGTTCTCATCGCTCAGGCTGAACCACACCGGGCGCACATGGGCGGGCAGCGCTGCCTTGCGCAGGAAGGGGTCATCGTAGTTCAGCACCAGCGGCGCACCCTCCGGCAGACCGTTGCAGATCTCCAGCTTTGCCTTGCAGATGTTCTCCTGACTGCCCAGATTGCCGATATGGGACACGCCGATGCAGGTAATGATGCCCACATCCGGGCGTGCTGCCCGCGCCAGACGGTCGATTTCGCCGGCGTGGCTCATGCCCATCTCGATGACCGCGTACTCGGTGCTGCTTTCCAGCCGCATCAGGGTGCGGGGCATTCCCAGTTCATTGTTCTGGTTGCCCTCGGTCTTGATGGTCTCGCCAAAGCCGCACAGCGCGGCGTAGGTCATCTGCTTGGTGGTGGTCTTGCCCACACTGCCGGTCACGCCCACCATCTTGGGGTGGTACTGGCTGCGGTAGTTTGCGCCCATCACCATCATGGCGTGGTAGCTGTCCGGGCAAAGGATGGCCTTTTCTTCCGGCACACCGGACACGGGATGGTTGACCACCACATACTCCGCGCCCTGCTCCAGCGCACGGGCGGCGAAATCATGGCCGTCGAACCGCTCGCCGGGGAAGGCCACAAAAATGCAGCCGGGTTTTACCTCGCGGCTGTCGGTGGTGACCAGTGCCACCTCCGGGTCACTGGTCAGTTTTCCGGCAGGCACCAGCCCTGCCAGAAGCTTGCTTGCATGGATCTTTTCCATTGTTCTATCCCCTCTCTATATTGATAAAAGTTCTCAATCCATACGATTGTTATCAACTGAATTTCTTGCTATTTTTAAGCGGGCTCGCCCTCTCCGTCACCTACGGTGACACCTCTCCCAAAGGGAGAGGCCTTGGCAAAAAGATGAAGTTTGCGTGGACTGCCAAGGGCTCCCACTTTGGGGGAGCTGGCGCGTAAGCGCCTGAGAGGGCGAGGCCGTTGCCCTGCGCAACAAGCCTTTGCAGCGTGTCACTTTTACCCACAGGTCAGGGTGATGATGGTGCCGCGCTGCACGCTGGAGCCGGGCTCGGCGCTTTGCGCCTGCACCGTGCCGCTGCCCTCCACCACACAGTTCAGCCCGGCGGCGCTCAGCATCTGGCGGGCAAAGTCCGGGCTCTTGCCTGTCACATCCGGCACCTCGGTGCGGCTGCCCTCGTAGGTATCGGTATACAGGTAGATGGTGGTACCGTAGGGCACCTTTGCGCCCGCATGGGGGTACTGGTAGGTGACCGGGGCAGCGGACTGGCTGCTCTGGCTCTCCTGCAGCTGATGCTTCAGGCCCTGAATATTCAGGCTCACCTGCGCGTTGCTCCACTCGGTGCCCACAAGGTTCGGCACCGTAACGATGGTGCCGCTGCGGTCCTCGCCGTCGGTGGCGATGCCCAGATAGGGAGCCACCTCACTGATGATATTGCCCGCCACAGGGGCTGCAAGGATGGAGGAGTAGTCCGTCCGGGCGTTGTTGGGGTCATCCAGCATGACGTAGACCAGAATTTCCGGGTCGTTGGCGGGCAGCACTGCCACGAAGGAAGCCACCTTTTTATAGTCGCCGTCGGCGCGGCGGTGCATATTCAGCTGCTCGGAGGTACCGGACTTGCCGCCGATGCGGTAGCCGGACACATAAGCGTTTTTGCCGCCGCCGGTGCCGTTGCCCACCTCGTACTCCATCATCTGGCGGATGACATCGCTGGTGGACTCGCTGATGACCTGACGGCGGATGTTGGAACTGATCTCCTGAATGACGTTGCCGTTAGAATCGGTGATCTTATCCACCACATGGGGGGTGACCAGATACCCGCCGTTGACGGTGGCCGCAATGGCGGTGCACATCTGCAGCGGGGTGATGGCCATGGCCTGACCGAAGGAGGAGGACGCCAGCTGCACCTCGCCCAGCTGGTCGGCGCGGTAGTACTGCATAAAGTTGGTCTCGCTGGGCAGGTCCACGCCGGTGCGGGCGGTAAAACCGAAGGCATCGAAGTAGTTATAGAACTGCTGCGAGCCGACGCGCTGCCCCAGCTGGATGTAGTAGATGTTGCAGCTCTTGCGCAGCGCCTCGGCCATATTGAGCAGGCCGTGCGCCTTGCGCCCTGCGCAGTGGTAAGTCTCCTTAGCAACACCGTAAGCGCCGGAGCAGGTAAAGGTGGTGTTCATGGTCGCCACGCCGGAGTCGATGCCCATGGCGGAGGTGATGACCTTGAACACAGAGCCGGGGTAGTACAGCTCGGTGATGGTCTTGTTCTTCCACAGGATATCCCGGTAGTAGCCGGAATAGTCCGCTTCCTCGTCCAGAATTTTGTTGCCCTGTTCATCGGTGATGTAGTTGCCGTCGGCGTCCTTTTTATAGACGCCGTAAAGCTCCGGCTCTGCGTGCACCAGCTCGTTGAGGTAGGCCTCGTTGGCGGTGTAGTTCAGCGGGTCGTTGGGGTCAAAGTCCGGTTTGGAGGCCATGGCAAGAATAGCACCGGTCTTGACGTCCATCACAATGGCGCAGCCGCGGTTTTCCACCGTGTTGGCTGCAATGGCTTCGTTCAGGTACCGCTCCGCGATCTCCTGCACGTTCACATCCAGCGACAGCACCAGATTGGAGCCGTCCTTGGCGGCAAAGGTGGTAGCGTTGGCGTCTGCAATAGCGTTGCCCACCGCGTTGCGCTGGGTGATGGTGCGGCCGTCCACACCGGCCAAGGTGGACTGGTAGGATTTTTCCAGTCCGTAGGTGCCGACGCCGTCCGCATCCGTAAAGCCCAGCACCGCTGCGGCAAAAGCGCCGTAGGGGTAGTTGCGCTGGAAGCTCTTTTCCGAGGACACTGAGATGCGCCCCTTGCGGGAAGTGTCGGTAGCCTTTTTGTGCGTCTTGTTGAAGCTGGTGACGTATTTTTCAATGGAAAGCTTCACCGCGTTGTTCACCTTGGTGGCAAGGGTGACGTAGGCAGAATCCAGCCGGGAAAGTGCATCGTAAACGGTCTGGTACTGCTGCTGGTACTCTGCCGAGGAAGTGTCCACACTGTCCAAGCTTTCGCCGTCTCCAGAGAGCAGACGCAGGGTCAGCTCCCGGCTCACCTCGGCGCACATGGCGGGATCCAGCGTTTTGGTCACGGTGTCGTCATCATTGGTCTTGCTGGTATAAAGGATGCTGCTGTAACTGGGGTCTGCCCAGATGGTCCACACCACGCTGGTGGAAGCAAGGGTGATGCCGGAAGCATCATAGATCTCGCCGCGGGTGGCCTTGATGGTGGTATCCAGCAGCTGCTGCTGGGCAGCGTACTGGCGGTACTCGGCTCCGTGGATGATCTGGATATTATACAGGCTGCGGATGACGATGGCTGCTGCCACCACCACCGCAAGGATGCCCAGACGGCTGCAAATCCGCCGCACCCGGCTGTCCAGCCGGTCCCGGCCGGAAGCCGGACGCAGGCGGTAGCCCCTGCTTTTTTTGTTACGGAAAGGTTCTTGCATTGGTTCTCTCCTGCGGGGCGTGCACTGCATTCCGCACGCCCTGCGCTGTTATTTGTTCAGACTGCGGTGTCCATAAACGGAGAAAGCGTGCGCCGCCGCACGCTTTCTCCGTTTATCTCACGGTGCCCAGAATGTTCACCGCGCCGGTGTACAAAAAGTCGGTCCATTGCCGCACGGTGGACTCCCGGCGCACCAGTGCGCCGCTCTCGCCCAGGCGGATGTAGGTGATCTGGCTGGGGTCTACTTTCATCAGACCCAGCCGCCCTGCGGTCTCCTCCACGCTGGCAATGTTGGTCTTGCTGTTCAGGGTGCTGTTGTAGTAGGTATACTGGCTCTGCTCGCTGACCAGCTGCGCTTTTGCGTCCTGGATCTGGTCGTTCAGCTCCACCAGCTGTGCCTCGCTCCACAGCAGGCTGATGGCAAAGCCCACCAGCAGTGCTGCTGCCACCAGATTCATGGCGTTATGTACGGCGGCCTGCAGCGGGTTCAACCGCCGCTTGCCGCCCTTTGCTACCCGCAGGTTTGCTTTGCGCTGCGGCTGCGGCGCCCTGCGGCGGCGCGCCGCGTTACGATCGTATGCTGGCTGACCCATGGTTCCTCTCCTCCTCATGATGCCGGTGCTTCCGGCATCTCAGCATTTTTCCAGTACACGCAGGTGGGCAGAACGGCTGCGCCGGTTCTCCTCCAGCTCCTGCGTATCAGCTTCAATGGGTTTGCGGGTGATAAGCTTTGCCTTTGCCTTGCCGCCGCATACACACACCGGAAACTCCGGCGGGCAGGTGCAGGCCGTGGACCAGCGGCGGAACTTGTTCTTGACCAGCCGGTCCTCCAGAGAGTGGAAGGTGATCACGCACAACCGGCCGCCCGGTGCAAGGTGATCGAAAATGGTATCCAAGCCCTCTTCCAGCGCATCCAGTTCATGGTTCACTGCAATGCGCAGTGCCTGAAAGGTGCGGCGGGAGGGGTTCTTGTTTTTGCGGCGCTCTGCCGGGGGCATCGCGCTTGCTACGGTATCTGCCAGCTGCAGGGTGGTCAGGATGGGAGCAGTTTCCCGCGCCTCCACGATCTTTCCTGCGATCTGCCATGCGTAGGGTTCCTCGCCGTAGTCCCGCAGGATACGGGCCAGTTCCTCGCGGCTTTCGGTGTTCACAAGGTCTGCGGCGGTCTCACCCTGCTGGCTCATGCGCATATCCAGCGGTGCGTCTGCCCGGTAGGAAAAGCCCCGGGCGGCATCGTCCAGCTGGTGGCTGGAAACGCCAAGATCCAGCAGTGCACCGTTGATCTTTTCAATGCCCAGCTGCTCCAGCGCCTGCCCCGCATAGCGGAAATTGATCTGCACCACGGTGGCAGGCAGCCCGGCCAGACGGGAACGCGCGGTCTGCACAGCATCCGGATCCTGATCCAGCGAGATCAGGCGTCCGCCCTTTGCCGCATCCAATCGCAGGGCGATCTGGCGGGAATGTCCCGCGCCGCCGGCGGTGCCGTCCAGATAGGTGCCCGCCGGGTCGATGGCAAGCCCTGTCAGGCACTCGTTCAGCAAAACGGGGATATGCTCAAACGAGGCCGGGTCAAAGGGCTGCTGTTCTTCAAAGGCCATTGGCACGGCCTCCTTTCTCGGTTTAATTTTTTGCATCAGAGGTGCAGCTTGCGCAGCTGCTCGGCGCGCTGGTCGTTGGTCACGGCGGCGCGGCGGGCGTTCCAGACCTCGGTGGCCCAGATCTCGGCGTGGTTGCGATTGCCGATGATGGTCACGTCCTTTTCCAGCCCGGCGTAGGCGCGCAGCTCTGCGGGCAGCAGGATGCGTCCCTGCTTGTCCGGCACCACCTCGCAGGCGGTGCTGAACAGATCGCCGGAGATGGCCCAGCTGTCCATCAGCTCATCGCTTTCCAGCTTGTCTGCCAGCCGCTGGACTTCCTCCATGGGCAGTGCGAACAGGCAGTTGTCCACCCATTCCAGCACCACGAAGCTCTCGCCCATGGCGTCGCGGAATTTTGCGGGGAAGTTCAGCCGCCCCTTGGCGTCGATGGTGTAATCATAACGGCCAAAAAACACGCGCTGCTCCCCCTTTCAGGGGCGTTTTCAGGGTGTATGCCCTACTTTTACCCACTTTGCCCCACTGATACATCTTTATTGTAGCAAATCAAGCCCTTGAATGCAAGGGTTTCCGTTTCCGTTTTTCCCGCAAAATGTAACAAAAAAAGCCCCTGCCAGCCGTCATTTTTGCCTGCAGGGACTTTGTTATTCCGGGGATGCGTAATTTGTGTGTGAGCTTGTGGGTGCAGAGCCTCTCTGCCCGGCTGTCCTGCGCTTTTGCTGCGGTGTCACATCATGCAGCCGCAGTTTATCCGTTTTTCTTGGCATTCTGGCGCAGATTTGCCCGCACATTTTTCACCTGTGCCGCATTTTCCACCATGGTCTCCTCGGTGTTGCGGAGCATATTGTCGCAGTAGTCCGTCACGGTCTGGCGCAGGGTGCGTGCCTCGGTCTGGGCAGCAACGGTGATCTCAGCCGCGCGCTGCTGGGCGGCCTTGACGATCTCGGCATCGCTGACCAGAATGCGGGCGCGCTCCTCGGCCTTTTTTACAATGGCCTGTGCCTGTGCGTTGGCGCTGTCCACGATCTGCGCCCGGTCGTTCACGATCTGCTGCGCCTGCCGCAGTTCGCCGGGCAGCGCGGCCCGCACCTCGTCCAGATAATCCCGGATCTGCTCCACATCCACGATGCGCTTGCCGCCGGAAAGGGGCACATTTGCGCTCTCTTCCAGTGCATCCTCAATGGTATCCAAAAGCTCGTTCACGTTCATAAGGCTTCTCCCTCCTGCTCAGCGGCGGGCTGCATGGGCTTTGTGTACTTCCACAGCAGCACCTTGCCGTATTTATACTGTTTCTGCAGGGTCAGACTGCCCGCCTGCGCGGGCAGCACGATGCCTGTTTCGCTCTCGCACAGCACGATGCCGCCCGGAGCGACGCACTTTTCCACGGCCGGCAGGATCTTTTCCAGCGTGCCGCCGCGGAAGGGTGGGTCCAGCAGCACCAGATCGAACTGCTCCCGGCAGGCCGATAAAAACCGCGCAGCCTCGCCGATATTCACCCGGCTGCGGTCAAACACGCCGCAGGCCTTGCAGTTGCGCATCACGATGCTTACCGCCTCCCGGTTCTCGTCCAGAAAGACGCACCGGGCCGCACCCCGGCTCAGCGCCTCGATGCCCAGCTGGCCGCTGCCGGCATACAGATCCAGCACCCGTGCCCCGGGCAGGTCGAACTGTACGATGCTGAACATCGCCTCCTTCACCTGCGAGAGGGTGGGGCGGGTGACATCGGTGCCGGGCAGTGCTTCCAGCCTGCGGCCCCGGGCTTCTCCTGCGATCACGCGCATGATATTACCTCCTTGCCGTAGCTGCCGCCCCCGCGGCAGCCAGTTTGAACTCTTTCGTATCCTTTATTATCTCCCAACTGCATAGCATTGTCAAGAGCCCGCATTGCGCTGCGGGCGGCTTTGTGCTACAATCATAGCAGCAATATTGCGCATTTTACGGCGCATTTCAGCAAAGGAGAGTATACAGCATGAAAGTTCTGCTCATCAACGGCAGCCCCCACGAAAAGGGCTGCACCTATACCGCCCTTTCCCTCATCGCAAAGGAACTGAACGACGCCGGTGTGGACACCGAGATCCTGCATGTCGGCGGCAAGCCCGTAGGCGGCTGCATCGGCTGC
>OMAD01000656.1_pt1 | contig 11137 bp, 8 predicted proteins | sample 1644581 | NCBI WGS metagenome assembly OMAD01 (sample SAMEA103958120, study PRJEB25191) | human gut metagenome | biome: human-associated habitat [ENVO:00009003]; feature: intestine environment [ENVO:2100002]; material: feces | place: Germany | collected 2013/2015 | reverse complement strand
GAATGCGGAGGGCGAGCTGATCTACACCTACATGTGCTCCACCAAGGAGCGCAGCCACGGCACGGTCTGCTCTATGAAAAACTGCAACGGCAACACGCTGGACGCTAAAATCATCGAGGAGATCCGCAAGCTTTCCGCCGACAAGGAGACCCTTACCCGGCTGCTGGCGCAGACCAAGAAGGTCATCAGCGGCAGCAAGGAGGGCTACGACGCAGAGCTTGCGCTGCTCCGGGAAAAGCACACCGAGACGGAAGAGCGCATCAAGCGGTTGGTGGAGTCCCTATCCGTTGCCAGCGACACCTCTGCCAAGTACGTCATGGAGCAGATCGACGAGCTGCATCGGGAGAGCGAGACCCAGCAGGCACGGCTTTCTGAGCTGGAAGCCCTCACTGAGCAGAGTCGGATGCTCCATCAGGAGTTCGCCTTCCATCAGGAAATGATCGAATCCTTCGCCAGCGCGGTGGATTCTGCCACGCTGGAGGAAAAACGCCGCCTGCTGCGCACCATCGTCAAAAAGGTGGTCTGGGACGGCAAAAATGCCTATGTTTACCTCTTTGCGGAGGATGGAAAGGCGGATTTGCCCCCTGTTGAGCAACCTATGTATCCGTTGGGAGAGGATAGCGAATGAAATCCTCATGCACTTCCGCGCCCAGCGGAAGCTGCAGGGGGAGGTGTCACTGTCGGAGGCCATCGAGACGGATAAGGCCGGCAACGCCCTGTATCTGCAGGACGTGGTGGGGGCCGACGACACCATGCAGGAGGACCTGGAGGGCCGGGAGGATCAGCGGCTGATCCGGCGGCTGGTAGGGGAGTGCCTGACGGACCGGGAGGCCGACGTGATCCGCCGCCGCTACGGCCTGGACGGCCACCCGCCCCAGACCCAGCGCCAGGTGGCCGCCGCATACGGCATCAGCCGCAGCTACGTCTCCCGCATCGAGAAGCGGGCCCTGGAGAAGCTGGAGACGGCCCTGCGGGAGCACTGCTATCCATAAACAGCAAGAACGGGGGCGGCAGCCCCCGTTCTTGCTGTTTGAGCAGTCCGCAAGCAAGAACGTTTCGCATCACGGCGCGAAACGCTCTTGCTGCATAATCGGAAATGATATATAATATGATCGACGGGCTGAGCAATCAAATCCGCACAAGAACGCCATAGCGAACCGGCATAGAGCCGCCGCTATGGAGCAATACCCAGTCGCATGTATACTCAAGGCGGACGTTGAGCCACTGCCCGTCCATCCAGCATTGAAAGCAGTCTCCGCAGTGCAGTCCGCCATACAGTGCGCCTGTATCGAATGCAATATCCGGCCTGTCATGATTCCAAATCAATCGTCCAATCATTGTCGTCTCCTGTAGGAGGAAGTTTCATGAAATTCTTTGAAGCGATACCCGGTGAGCTCTTTTCGCCCCTTGCCTCGCCGAACCGCGCGCTATATGCGGACGCGCTGGACGTGCTGTACAGCGCATACCGCGATAACCTGAAGATACGCGAGGACGCATTGTATTCCATGCTGCGCAGCAAATTGGAGGAGCAGCTGGCGGACGCAACATTTGAAGGGGAGGATATCGACGAGGAGGAACTGCGTGATATCTCCGGCAGGGCCCGTTTCCTGATCCGAAAGCTCTGCAGCAAGGGCTGGTTTGAGAAAGAACGGGGCGACGACTTTGAGGAGTACATCACCGTTCCCGGTTACAGCAGCCGTCTGCTGGAGCTGTTTCACCAGCTGCGGGATGACAGCCCCGTTCGCGGCTATTCCTACGTGTTCAACACTTATTCTTCATTGAAAGTTGCGCATGAGAGCGGAAGCGTGTATGAGAAGATGTCCGCCGTCTACAGCGCCTATGATAACACCGGCGCGCTGATAAATTTGTTGCAAATGGTCTATCACAATGTGAAGCATTATTTCCAGATACAGATCGACATGCAGGACGTGAACCAGGTGCTGGCGTCCCACTTCAATGATTTTGGGCAGAAGGTGATCGAGGCATACATACGCCCCCTGAAAATCAAGGACTCCGTTCCCAAATACCGCGTTCCCATCCAGTCCGTTCTGAGAAACTGGGCAGAGGACGATGCATTGCTACTTGCCATGGCCAACGCGGCATTGCAGGATAAGCGCGGCGACACCGTGGAGAAGTGCCGTGCCGATCTGCTGCGAAAAATTTTCTGGATCGACGAGCGATACGATAACATGGAGCACGACTATCTCGATGAGATCGACGCGCAGGTTCGCCGCTATACAAGAGCGGCGACGCAAAAAGTGGAAAATCTGATGAATCGGGATCAGAACGTCCGCGGAAACCTGAATACTTTGCTTACGGCATTGTCACGAAATCGCCGCGCGGGTGATTTGGTGGACCGGATACAGCCGGTGTTTCAGCTTCATGAACAGTCCTTCCTTTCCGAAAAGAGCCTGTGGTACCGGAAGCGCCCCGGAAAACGGACAAGGGCTACGCAGGTCCTTATCCGGGAGGCGGATCCTGATGCGGATGCTGCCGCCCAGGCCGCGAAGCTGCTGCGCTCCGAATATGGCCGCGCGGCCATAGCGGCTTATGTACAGGGGTGGTTGGGAGATGCGGATATCCGTTATTCCAAAGACCTGGGAATCCGGGATGATAAAGGATATATCATGAGCCTGCTGGCTGTGCTGACAAGCGGAGAACCCGCTGCCGGGTATCAGATCCAGGAGTTAGGCGGCGCCTTCAACGAAAATGGCTACTCCATCCCCCAGATGCAGATTTGCCGGAAGGAGAAAAAGAAATGAATTTCGACTTTATTCAGCAGGCAACCTCCAGGGAACTGGAGCAGTTTAAGTCTGTGTGCAACCAGCTCCTCAGCCGGACCTATGTGGTGCGGACCCTGTACCGCCCCGGGAAAGGGCGGGTGAACAATCCGGACTATACGTTTCTGTCGCTGCATTATGAGGCCGTGCAGGACTATCTGGGCCTTCTGGATTGGGACTTGCGCAAGGATACGCTGAACGGCTATTTCTATGTGGTCAATACCGACGAGGCAAACCGCTGTAACCTGAACAAAAGGGAAACCGCCATCCTGCTGGCTCTGCGCATGATCTATGAGGAGAATCTGGAGCGGCTGGGCCTGGAACAGGATGCCATCTGCACCGTGCGGGATGTTTTGGAAAAGGTCGTAACGGACTATGCGATCCTGCCGGCAAAGCCCAATATGGACGAGGTGAAGCGGGCGCTGACCCTGCTGGAAAACCACGCCATTATTCAGCGCATGGACGGGAAGTTCAATCAAAGCAGCTGCAAATTCGCCATACTTCCCACGGTGCTGGCCGCCGTATCCGGCGAGAAGCTGAATGCCGTTGTATCCGCGCTGGGAAAGGAGGACGCCGATGAAGAAGCTGAAGAAGATCCTGCTGATTAATTGGCTGTATTTCAGCAAGGAACTCATCGAGGTGGGCGACGTGAACTTCCTGACCGGAAAGAACGGCGCAGGAAAATCAACGGTGATCGATGCACTTCAGATTGTGCTGTTGGGGGAAACAAGCCCCCGCAATTTCAATCAGGCCGCCAATGAAAAGTCTCAACGCACGTTGGACGGTTATCTTCGGGCGGATATGGATGAAAATAACCCCTATTCCCGCCGCGGAAAAGATTTCTCCAGCTATATCGCCTGCGAATTTCAGGATGAGGTGGAAGGAACCAGCTTCGTCACCGGTGTTGTTTTCGATTGCCGCAGTGACGGCAGCAGGCAGGAACGCTTTTTCATTTATGTGGGCACTCTGCCGGAAAATTGCTTTATCGAGGACGGGGAGGCAATGGAGATTCCCGCACTGCGCCGCTATCTGAAGCAGAACTATGCCAGGGCGGAAATCTATGATACGCAGAAGGAATATCGCCGGAATATGCTCTCCCGCTGGAACGTTCACAATGAACAGGTCCTCCGGATGATGAAAAAAGCGGTGTCCTTCCGGCCGATCGTGGATATCCAGAAATTTATCACGGAGAATATCTGCGACATACCGGATAAGCCTGATATTGAGGCCATGCAGCAGAATATTCGGGATTATAAGCGCCACGAGCTGCTGGCGCAGCGGCAGGAGGAGAAGCTGGCCGCCCTGCAGGAGATTGGCAGACTATATCGCGAAATGCATCAGGCCATCGACCGCTGGCAGGTGCAGTCCTTTTTGGTGCTGTGGGCCCAGAAGGAGATCATACAGTCTCAGATTCACCGCCTCGAGCAGGAAAAGGCGGATTGTACCGCAAATTTAACCGCCGCCGAGGAGAGGATCCGGGAAATCACAACGCAGATCACGCAGAAAGAGGACCGCAGGCGCGAGCTTGAATTGGCTTGTGCGCAGAGCAGCGTATTCCAGGAGGAGGAGAAGCTGCGCGGCCGGAAACAGGCCCTGCTGGATGAGCGGGAACAGCTGCATCGGGAGATGCAATCCCTGGCTCAGGAAATCAGAAAGGAAGCGCTTCGGCTGAACAACCTGTGCAGTGCGATACTGGAGCAGGAAGCGGAAGAAAATCTTTCGCCTGTGCAGGAAGCGGCCCGGGGCGTCCTGAAGGCATATGCGGTTTTCGCGTCGGAAAACCAGGAGATGTTTTCTCATTCCCTGGCGCCTTTTGAAGATGCCCGGCAGGCGGCTGCGGTGTTTTCGGAAGCGGTCCGGGACGCCCGGCACAAAATAGAAGACCGTCTGGCGGAACTGAAAGGGCAGCAGGACCAGAAACGCGCTGTCCTTGCCGATCTCCGGAGAAATATCAAAGACTACCCACGGGGATTGCTGCCGTTTGAAAAGAGATTGGCCGATGAGCTGGAGCGTCAGGTGGGAAGCCCTGTTACAATCAATATTCTGGCGGACGTGCTGGAGGTTGCAGATGAACGCTGGCGCGGAGCGGTAGAGGGCTATCTTCATGCGCAGAAGTTTTACCTGCTGATCGATCCGGCCTACTACCAAAGAGCGCTGCCTGTTTTTAACCGGATCAAAAGAGATTTCGGCTCTGCGTCCTTCGGACTGGTGGATATCGGTAAGCTCCGTGAACGGGAGGCCATCCGTCCCCGGGACGACAGCCTTGCGAAGAAAGTGGAGACGGAGAACCCGCTGGCGCGCAGCTATATGGATTACTTGCTGGGACGCGTGGTGTGCTGCGACAGAGCCGACCAGCTGCGCAGTTTCAAGACTGCCATTACCGCGGACGGCATGATTTATCAGGGCTATGTGGCCCGCTCCATGCGGCGGGAATGGATGGACGACGCATTCATCGGCCGCCGGGCAGTGAACCTGCGCATTTCCCGATTGGAGGGCGAGCTGAAACAGATCGAAGATGAGTTGCAGGACCGGGCCCCCATCCGTCAGCTTTTGGCGCAGGCAAAGGATCCGCTGTTTACGCATTTCTTCGTTCAGAGCACCGTGGCGGAAAAGCAGACCGCATACCTGCGGGGTATGGAGATCACCAATGAGGTGGCCGCCATCGACCAGCAGCTTTCCAAGCTGGATCTCCTGTGGCTGGACGAACAGCGCCGCACGATTTCCGCGCTGGGGACTGAGATCATAGTGCTGAACAGGGAAAAAGACGAAGAACATAATCAGATCGGCCATCTTGAGGATCGTATTCACCGGCTGGACTATGAGGTGCTGCCGGATCATTACCGGCAGCTGACCCATGTGGGGGACCGTATCGAGGCGGAGTTTTCTCCCGAATACCGGGAAAACACCGGCATTCCCCGGTATCAAAAGGAGCTTGACCGCTTGAAGCGGGCGGATGTTGTCCACAAGAACTTCAGCAGCCGCCTGGAACAAAGCGCCAATGAGCGGGACGCCGCGCAAAAAAAGCTGTTTGACGCGCGCAGAAAATACAATGACTCGTTCAAGCCGTGCTCTTTCCGCGTCGAGTCCGTGGACAATGACGAATACGAAGCGGAGCAAAGACTTCTGGAGGAAAGCGAGCTGCCCCGGTACCGCGAAAAGATCATAACGGCGCGGGAGAGCGCCATGGAGCAATTCCAGAATGATTTCCTGGCAAAATTGAAATCCAGCATCGATCAGGTGCAGGATCAGGTGAGAAACCTGAACCGCGCACTGCGTCAGGCGCAGTTTGGCACAGATCGTTACCAGTTCCGCGTGGAGCGCAATCCGGATTACGCAGAATACTACGACATGATCATGGCTCCGGAGCTTATGGAAGGAGACATGGGCTTGTTTGCGCTGCCGTTCCAGGAGAAGTATGGCCAGCTGATAGAAAAGCTGTTCAGCCAGATCACCATGGCGGACGATACGCAGCTGAATGCCAGAAAGCAGAGTGAATTGCAGGAAAACATCCAGCGATATACAGACTTCAGGACCTACCTGAAGTTCGACCTGGAAACGACCGACCAGAATGGAGCAAAGCAGCTGCTTTCGCAGACGCTGAACACAAAATCCGGCGGCGAAACGCAGACTCCGTTCTATATTGCGGTTTTGGCGTCATTCGCCCAGCTTTATCGCGTCAACGACACCTCCAGCTTTGGCAACACCGTTCGACTGGCGGTGTTTGACGAGGCGTTCAATAAGATGGACAGTGACCGCATTATTGAAAGCGTCCGCCTTCTGCGAAAGATGGGCCTGCAGGCCATTATCTGCACGCCGCCCGATAAGGTTTCGGATATTATGCCGATTGCGGACCGCACGCTGCTGGTGAACAAAGACAAGTACAGTATGCACATTCTGCCCTTCGGCAAGGAGATTGCTCCATGACAGAACAGAGGATGATTCTGAACCGGCTGTTGGACAAGTACGAAAACAGCAGGCATCTCTCCGAACCCGGGGCATCCACCCGACGGGTCATGCTGAGAGTGGAAAAGAAAGAGCTGCCCGGGTACCTCTACGAGGACGCGACCATACGGGATTCCTATAATGAAGCGGCCCTGGAGCTTGAAAAGCAGCATCTGGTGCAGCTTGAGTGGGTAAAGGGGCGTCCCGTGCTTTCGGCCATTGTGCTGCGCTTGGACCGGATCATGCCGTGCTATGCCGCGGCTGAACGAGTGCATCCCCGGGTGAGGGCAAAGCAGGTCACTGACGCGGTTCGCGCTGGCCTGGGCGGCACTGCGGTTCCCTGGATCGCGGCCTGGAGGGACGAAGTCTGCAAGTCCGCCGATGAGGAAATGAAGGTTCCGGCATTCTGCAAAAAGGATACCGCGATTTTGCGCGATTTGCTCTGCGCGTTTCGTGAGTATGCCGCACTGTCCGGCAGCATAACCATGCGGGCCTTCAGCAGCAGGTGCTTTTCCGACACAAAGTACTTTGAGCGAAATGTACGCGATTTGTTTTTGACCATTGCAAGGAAATATGACACAGAGTTAGCGCTTGCCTGCGATGAAAACAAATTGGGGGAAAGAGAACAGCTGGCATACTTAGGCATCTATGCCCGCCCGGAGCTTTATGAGCTTGCCGGAAACTGCACGATCCGGACCAATCAGGGAAGTATTTATATTGGCGCCGCGCCGTATGGGCTGGCCGTACCCGGCACGCTGGTGGATTTCATTGCGGAAATCGACCTGACCGCCATCCGGTGCATTACGTTCATTGAGAACAAGACCAACTACGACGCGTATGTGCTGTCGGAAAAGCAGCCGGAGGAGCTGGTGGTCTATCACGGCGGATTCCTCAGCCCACAAAAGAAAAGGCTGGTCACGCTGATCGCCCATGCGGCGTCCGAAACCACGACGATACGCTTCTGGGCGGATATCGACGTCGGCGGATTCCGGATGTTCCGCCATTTGCAGGAGCTGATTCCCTCTCTGATGCCCATGCGTATGTCCGGCGAATTTGTGGATTCCTTTCACGAGCATGGCCTTGCACGTTCCGAAGCGTATTTGTCATCCCTGCGAATTGATATGGAGAATGGAAAATATCCGTTGTTCCGGGATGCCATAGAGCGAATCCTGAATTATGGCGTCACGATCGAGCAGGAGACGTTCCTGAACGAATAAACACAGCACCCCATTTGTCGTCTGACAAATGGGGTGCTGCTTTTGCTTTTTGTGGAGCGCTTTACGCGTTGTAGACGGCCATGCAGCCCAGATAGTTCATGTAGCAATCCAGCTTGCCCACGGTTTCAAAGGGGGAGTGCATGCTCAGAACCGGCACACCGGCGTCGATGGTGGTGATGTTGCGGTTGGCCATATACTGGGCCACGGTGCCGCCGCCGCCGGCGTCGATCTTGCCCATCTCGCCGATCTGCCACACCACACCGGCGTTGTCCAGCACGCGGCGGACATAGGCCACAGTTTCGGCATCGGCGTCGGAGGAGCCGCTCTTGCCCCGGGCGCCGGTATACTTGCAGATGCCCAGACCATAGTTCACCCGGGACTCGTTGCGCTTCTCATACACCTCGGCAAAGTTGGGGTCATAGGCGGCGGTGACGTCGGAGGACAGGCAGAAGGAGCTCTCATAGCACACCCGCAGGCTGACGCCCTGGCTCTGGCACAGGTCCTCCATGAAGGTGTCGAAGAAGGCGGACTGCATACCGGTGACGCCCATGGAGCCAACCTCTTCCTTGTCGGCCAGCATGCACACGGCAGTCTTTTCGGGAACGTCGATGTCGAACAGGCCCTTCAGGGCGGCGTAGCCGCACACCCGATCGTCGTGGCCGTATGCGCCGATGAGGCTGCGGTCCAGGCCCAGGTCCGTGGCGTTGAAGGCGGGGACCACCTCCAGCTCGGCGGAGGTGAAGTCATCCTCGCAGATGCCGTATTTCTCGTGGAGCATATCCAGCACCCGCAGCTTCACGCGGTCGCTGTCGCCCTCCTCGCCCAGGGGGCGGCTGCCCATCAGCAGGTTTAGGTTCTCGCCGGGAATGGCCTCGTTAAGGGGCTTCTTGCCCTGCTCCGCGCCCAGGTGGGGCAGCAGGTCGGTGATGACGAACTTGGGCTCGCTGCCCTCGCCCAGGACCACCTTCACCACGGTGCCGTCCCGCAGGACCACCACGCCCCGCAGCTCCAGGGGGATGGCCACCCACTGATACTTGCGGATGCCGCCGTAGTAGTGAGTCTTGCCATAGGCAAAGTCGCTGTCCTCATACAGGGGATGGGGCTTGAAGTCCAGACGGGGGGAGTCAATGTGGCAGGCCACGATCTGGGCACCGTGGGACAGGTCCTGGCGGCCGATCTTGGCCAGCATCACGCTCTTGCCCCGGTTCACGCGGTACACCTTGTCGCCGGGCTTCAGGCTCATGCCCCGCTGATAGGGGACATAGCCCTGGGCCTGGGCCAGCTCCACGGTATAGGCGGCGCACTCTCGCTCGGTCTTGCCGTTGTCCAGATACTGCTTGTAGCTTTCGCAATAGGTCTCCATGGCGTCCAGGGCCGCCTGGTCCACCAGGTCATAGCCGTTTTTGGGGCTGGAGAACAGCTTTTCGCGCTTGGCCTTCATTTCGTCTGTCATGGTTCTGATTCCTCCTCAAATATGTTCGATTTCCCGGAGTATTTTCCGGAAGAAAATCCGTGCCTGATCCCGGAACTGCGTCGGACCGGCGCAGGTGTTTTCCAGGATATGGGAGCAGTGCTCCCGGTAAAAGCCGTCGGACGGCTGGGCGGATATCCGCAGCCGGGCATAGTCCCGGCTGATGCCGTCCCGGGCCATGATGCGGCGGACCCGATCCTCCGCCGGGGCCAGCACCGCCACGGTGCAGGCGCACAGCCGGTCCAGGCCGCTTTCCACCAGGTTGATGGCGTCCAGCCCCACCAGGGACTGTCCCGCCGCCCGGCGCATCAGCTCCGGCGGCAGGTATTCGTACACGATGGCGTTGAGCCGCTCCAGGGCGGCGGGGTCGGAGAACACGATGTTCCCCAGCTTCTGCCGATCCAGGGTCCCATCGGGGCCGAACACCGGGCCGAAGGCCCCTTCGATGGCCCCCCGCAGGGCGGGGTCCGTGCGGAGCATCTCGTGATACACGGCGTCGCAGTCCAGAACCGTGCCGCCCAGGTCCTCCAGGGCCGCCAGGGCGCTGGTTTTTCCTGCGCCGGTGCCGCCGGTGAGGCCGATGAGAATGGGCCGGTCGGCGTCCACCAGGTGGAAGCCCGCCGCCTTTTTCAGGCGGTTGGCCACCGCCAGACCCAGGCCCCCGTCATCGGGGCACTGGGCGAAAATTTCCGTGACGTCCGTGCCGTCGAAGGTGCGCAGGGCGTCGAAAACGTGCCGGGCCTGGGCAGATTTGTCCGCCGCCGGGCCCAGACGATGGATGATGTGCCCGGCATACAGCGGGGCATACTCATCGAAGCAGATGACCCCCGCCTGGTCCGACAGCAGGCCCAGGATGCGGCGGGCGCTGCGCTCCGGCGCGCCGGTGACCACAGTGACCGGCGCATGGGGGGCATAGTGCCGGTATTTCATCCCCGGGGCCCGGGGATGCTCTCCGGCGGCCAGCAGACCGGTGACGGCCTTGTCCACGGCCACCTCCCCCAGCACCTCCTCCAGGGCCTCCAGAGGCAGACCGCCGGGGCGCAGCAGCCGGGGCGGCGTCACCGTCAGGTCGATGATGGTGGACTCCACCCCCACGGTGCAGGGGCCGCCGTCCACGATGCCGTCGATCTTGCCGTCCATGTCCTCGATCATGTGGGCGGCGGTGGTGGGACTGGGACGGCCGGAGGTGTTGCCGCTGGGGGCGGCAATGGGCACCCCGGCGGCCCGGATGATGGCCAGGGTCACCGGGTGGTCCGGGCAGCGGACCCCCACGGTCTCCAGGCCGCCGGTGGTTTGCAGGGGAACGATGTCCCGCCGGGGCAGGATCATGGTCAGAGGGCCAGGCCAGAACCGCTCCGCCAGGCGATAGGCCTCCGGCGGCACGTCCCGGCAATATTGCTCCAGCCAGGAGGCGTCGGGAACGTGGATGATCAGCGGGTTATCCTGAGGTCTGCCCTTGGCCAGGAAAATGCGGCTCACGGCGTCCTCGTTCAGGGCGTCGGCCCCCAGGCCGTATACGGTTTCCGTTGGGATGCCTACCAGGCCCCCACGGCGCAGAATGGCCGCGGCCTCCTGTATGGCGGCCGGGTCCGATTCCGGGTGAAAAACAATGGTGTTCAAGTGGATCCCTCTTTTGCCTTAAAAGCCCAGATCCTCGCCCACCAGAATGACCTTGATGCGGCCGGCGGGACGACAGGCCCGGGTGATGACCATCTGGCAGCAGATGC
>OMAD01000648.1_pt1 | contig 11244 bp, 6 predicted proteins | sample 1644581 | NCBI WGS metagenome assembly OMAD01 (sample SAMEA103958120, study PRJEB25191) | human gut metagenome | biome: human-associated habitat [ENVO:00009003]; feature: intestine environment [ENVO:2100002]; material: feces | place: Germany | collected 2013/2015 | reverse complement strand
GTTATAGTGCATTTAAAGACTGTGTTATGTTAAAGAATATAGTTATCCCTGGCAATTATAACAGTATTGGAGAGTATGCATTTTCGGGTTGTTCAAGTCTTACAGGCTTTGAATATAAGAAGAGCTCATATGATTTTGCTAATCAGAATATTGGAAGTCATGCATTTTACCAGTGCATAAAATTAAATGATGTGAAGCTTCCAACTACATTAGGTACTATAGGAAGCTATGCCTTTTATGGCTGCTCTGTATTGCAAAAGGCTGTGATTCCAGATGGCGTAAAGACAATAGGCAATAATTCATTTGAAGGATGCAAGGCACTGGAAACTGTTACAGTTCCATCAACAGTGGAAAGCATTTCCAGAGCATGCTTTGAAGGCTGTACAAGATTGAAGAATGTTATAATAGCTAAAGGTGATACTGATGCTAAGATAAGTTCTTATGCATTTCAGGATTGTACTTCATTAACTGATATATCTGTACCAGGTAATTATGTTAATGTAGACAGTTATGCGTTTAGCGGATGTACTAATCTTTCAAAGTTTTCATGGGAAAAGGGAATGTATGGTTATAACAATCAGTCTCTGAGTGGATATGTTTTTGATAATAATAATAATCTTTCAGTGGCATCACTGCCTTCAACTCTTGGAACAATAGATAAGAATTCATTTTATAATGTCAAATCAACATTTGTGATTGAAGGTGAAACTGGTTCAGAGGCAGAGAGTTACGCTAAGACAAAAGGAATAACATTCAGAAAATATTCACAGCCATTATCAATTAATGCTGTAATATCACCATCAGGCAGTGCCAAGGATGGAGATGTTATTAATATTCAGGCAAATGCATCTGGTGGTTCATTGGATTATCTGTACAAGCTTGTTGTTTATAATGAAGATACGGGTAAATGGGGCATTGTCAGAGATTATGGGGAGACAAGCGGATTCACATGGGCATCCTCAACTGGTAACAGAAAGTTTTATGTTAAGGTTAAGGACAGTACAGGCAAAGAAGTGTTAAGTCCGGCTTTGATTAGCATTAACAAAAAGCTTGAAGCTAAGGCATCATATAAGTATGTGAATAATAATATTGAGTTTACAGCTTTAGCTAATTATGGCAGTGGTAATTACCAGTACAAATTCATTGTTTACAATGTAGATACAGGTAAATGGGGAATTATTCAGGATTACAGCAGCAAGAATACATGTGTATGGAATGCTTCTGGAGCATCAGCAGGTAACAGAAAGTTTTATGTTGATATAAAGGATTCTAACGGAACCGTTGCAAGAAGCGCGGCAATGAATGTTAGTACCCAGACAGGTCTTAATGTATCGCTTAAATCATCAGCAGCACAGGTTAATCCGGGTGCTTCAGTAAAGCTTACTGCTAATGCCACAGGAGGAAACGGAAGCTATCAGTACAAGTTCATTGTTTATAATACAGCGACAAAGCAGTGGGGTAAGGTTCAGGATTACAGCAGCAGCAATACATGTACATGGATTGCAGGAGCAGCAGGAACTAGACAGTTCTATGTTGATGTAAAGGATGCAAGTGGTAAGGTTGTAAGAAGTGCTGTTAATACTGTTAATGTTGGAAACGGTATGAGTGTCACTGCCACAATTAGTACAAATGCTAATAAGGTTGGAGGTAAGGTTACAATAAGCGGTGCAGCAACAGGTGGAGCAGGCAGCTATCAGTACAAGTTTATTGTATACAATAAGACAACTAAGACTTGGGGGCTTGTTCAGAACTTCAGCATGAACAACAAGATAACATGGACAGCCGGAAGTGCCGGAGACAGAGAGTTTTATATTGATGTTAAGGACGCTGATGGTAAGGTTGTAAGAAGTTCAGTAATGAATGTTAAGACAAGCAAATAAAATAGTGTTAAATAAAAGCGGCAATCATGAGTAATGCATAGGTTGCTGCTTTTTTAATTCTAATAAAAAATTTACATTGGATTTTTCACCCCATTGCATAATCCCAAAACATGTTATATAATATAATGACATATGAGATTATATTGCTACGAAGAGCCAATAGGAGGATATGATGACAAGAACATACGCTGTTAAGTATAAGAGTAAATCAAAGATGTTAACAACACCTGAGCAGGTTGCCAAGACTGAGGAAGATATCAAGGCATTAGCACTTGTTAAGGATGCAGTTATTAAGGAAGATGGACAGGTTGTTACTGTTGAGGTTGAGAATGAGGAAGATTTCGAACCGGTTATGGACAGAGTAGTCAACATTTTCAGAAGAATTGATGACAAGTCTGAGGTTTCATACAAGTTCGGTCTTAACCGTGAATAATTCGAAGACTATTGATTAGAGTAAGCCTGTGAAGCCGTAGACTGCGTCACAGGCTTATATTATGTGTATGCCGGAATGGGTATGAATTGTTTATGTATTATGTTTATAAAGGAGTAAAACAGTGAGTTTAGAAAGTGAAATTAAGAAAAGAAGGACATTTGCCATTATCTCTCACCCGGATGCTGGTAAGACAACATTAACAGAGAAGTTCCTGCTTTATGGAGGAGCTATTAACCTTGCAGGTTCTGTAAAGGGTAAGAAGACTGCCAAGCATGCGGTTTCTGACTGGATGGAGATTGAGAAGGAAAGAGGTATTTCGGTAACTTCTTCAGTTCTTCAGTTTAACTACGAAGGCTACTGTATTAATATCCTTGATACTCCGGGACATGAGGATTTCTCAGAGGATACTTATAGAACTCTTATGGCAGCAGATTCCGCGGTCATGGTTATTGACGCTTCTAAGGGTGTTGAGAAACAGACTATCAAGCTTTTTAAAGTATGTGTTATGAGACACATTCCTATATTTACATTTATCAATAAGATGGATAGAGAGGCTAATGACCCATTTGAGCTTCTTGATGAGATTGAGAGCGTACTTGGAATTGCTACATGCCCAATTAACTGGCCTATCGGCTGCGGTAAGGAATTCAAGGGCGTATATGACCGTAAAGAGAAAAATGTTTCTTTATTCAAGGCAGCCATGAATGGTCAGAAGGAAGTTGATACTGAGATTGTTGACGCATCAGATGAGGCTGTTCTTAAGGACAGAATTGGTGATGCTTTCTACGACAAGCTTCAGGAAGATATCGAACTGTTAGACGGAGCAAGTGCAGAGTTTGACCAGGAAATGGTAAGTGCTGGTGACCTTACACCGGTATTCTTCGGTTCAGCGCTTACTAACTTTGGTGTACAGACTTTCCTTGAGCATTTCTTATCAATGACAACTTCTCCGCTTCCAAGAAAGTCTGACCAGGGAGTTATTGATCCATTTACCGAGGATTTCTCAGCATTTGTATTCAAGATTCAGGCTAACATGAATAAAGCACACAGAGACAGAATTGCTTTCATGAGAATATGTTCAGGTAAGTTTGAAGCCGGAATGGAAGCTAACCATGTACAGGGTGGCAAGAAGATAAGACTCAGCCAGCCTCAGCAGATGATGGCGGAGGAGAGACATATTGTTGATGAGGCATATGCAGGAGATATTATCGGTGTATTTGATCCGGGAATATTCTCTATCGGTGATACTATCTGCAAATCTAACAAGAAATTTGCATTTGAGGGTATACCTACATTTGCACCAGAACATTTTGCAAGAGTAAGACAGATTGATACTATGAAGAGAAAACAGTTCATTAAGGGTATCAACCAGATTGCACAGGAAGGTGCAATTCAGATATTCCAGGAGTTCAATACAGGAATGGAAGAGATTATCGTGGGCGTTGTTGGAGTCCTTCAGTTTGAAGTTCTCGAATACCGTCTTAAGAATGAATACGGTGTTGATATCAGACTTGAGCCGCTTCCATACGAGCATATCCGCTGGATTGAGAATCCTGAGGAAATTGATGTGAATAGAATTGTTGGTACATCAGATATGAAGAAGATAAAAGACCTTAAGGGCAATCCGCTTCTGGTATTTGCCAATAGCTGGTCTGTTAATATGGTACTTGAGAGAAATGAGGGCTTAAAGCTTTCAGAATTTGGAAGAAACTAGTTAATACTATACATTCAGGAGTCAGGTGATTACATGAAATCAGGATACAAATGTAGTGCAAAAAGAATAGCCGCAATTGGTGTCATGTTATGTATGCTTGTGCTGACATGCCTTACGGTTACTTCTGTGCTTAATACTAAGGCGGAAGAGTCCATTGGTCAGGGCCATGTTAATTATGATGTTACAGGCTTAAGAATCAGAAAAGGTCCTACAACAAACAGCAGTATTATTACAACTGTAAGCGGTGGATTTAAGTTTGATATATATGAAGAGACAACTGATGATGATGGCGATACATGGTATGGTATAGGCTTTTATCTTAATGGCAGTTATGAAAGAGGTTATATATATGGCGGTTACATAACTGTTGATAAGAGAAATGATTATGAGCCGGATGCAGATTTCGAGGAGTACCTTGATTCGCAGGGGTTCCCGGATAGTTATAAGGATGGGTTAAGACAGCTTCATGCGCAATATCCTAACTGGGTGTTTGTGGCAGATCATAATGGGAAAGACTGGTCGGATGTACTGGATAACCAGAATGTGATTGGTCGAAGCCTTACATATGGCTCAGCTGTATCATCATGGAAATCAGTAGCTGACGGGTGCTATGACTGGGAGACAGGAGAGTACACACAGCTTGATTCAGGAGGCTGGGTGCAGGCATCTTCTGCACTTGTTGAATATGCACTTGATCCTAGAAATTTCCTTAATGCAGATAATATATTTATGTTCGAGAATCTTTCATTTGATGGTTCATTGCAGGATGAGAGTGGTCTTGAGAGCATGGTTGATGGCACCTTTATGGAGAATTCAAGCCATAATCTATCATATGAAGGTAATGATTATACATATATAACCGGTTTGCTTCTTGCTGGGCAGAAATCAGGTGTAAGCCCATATCATCTTGCTTCAAGAATATTACAGGAGCAGGGAAACAGCGGATATGGAAGCAGTATATCAGGAACACAGTCTGGCTACTGGGGTTATTACAATTACTATAATATAGGAGCTTATGCAAGCGGTGGACTGACAGCGGTACAGAATGGTCTCAGGTATGCTTCAAGAACTGATTCAGAGACATTGAGACCATGGAATACGAGAATGAAGTCCATTGTTGGTGGGGCAATATATCTTGGAAAAAGTTACATAAACAGAGGTCAGAATACTCTTTATTATGAAAAATTTGATATGACAGGAAGAGGTCACCAGTATATGACTAATGTTCTTGCACCTAGAAGTGAATCAGTTAAGAGCGCACAGGGCTATAGTGACAGTAACAAGAATAATATAGCATTTATATTCAGAATACCTGTATATGAGAATATGCCTGAAAATGTATGTGAAATTCCAACAGGAGACGGCAGTCCTAATAACAGATTATCTGACTTATATGTTGATGGTTATTCATTGACTCCGACATTCAGCCTGTATAAAACAGAATATAGTCTTATTGTTGATTATGATACTTCATCTGTATATGTTGGAGGTTCAACACTTGATTCTTCAGCAGATGTAAGCGGACTGGGATATCATGATCTTTCAGTTGGAAGTAATGATATTACAATTACTGTAACAGCAGATAATGGCGATAATCAGGACTATACTATAACTGTTGTAAGGCAGGATAAAGAACCGGACCCAACACCGGAACCGGATCCAGAACCGGATGTTGCTTATCCGGGATTTTCAACAACATTATCTGTTGATGAGGATGAAAAATACATAAGTGGTTTAACTGTATCAGGTTATGTCCAGGATGTGCTTGATAAGATTGATAATTATAATGGTGCTTATTCTAAGATACTTAATAAGAATGGCAATGAGAAGGATGGATTAGTTGGTACCGGAGATATCCTTATAACATATAATTCTTCTGGCGAAGAGGTCAGCAGATATGAGATTGTTATATATGGTGACGCTAATGGTGACGGAGAAGTTGATTTATTTGACTTTGTAGTTGTCAAAAGGTCTATACTGGGAATGTCAGAGCCGTCAGGAATATATTGGAAAGCAGCAGATTGTAATAAAGATGGAGAAATAGATTTATTCGATTTTGTTGTTATAAAGAGATATATTCTTGGCTTAGGAGATGTGAATCAGTAAGTAATATATGAAAGGATTACTATGAAAAATATAAAAAGATTACTTGCCTTTATCGGAATATTTATAATGGGTATATCATTAATCCCTGCATATTATGCAAAGGCTGATGAGCAGGTTTCTGTATCTATAAGTTCGGCAAGTGGTACAGTTGGAAGTGAAGTTACAGTAACAGTTACAATATCTGCTGATAAAGACATAGATGGAGCGACAATTAATGTTTCTTATGATAAATCTATAATTCGACCTGTTGATAAAGCAAATAGCGGAGTTGTAATGTTTTCCGCTCTTGAGATGACTAGTGATTCGACAGTTTCAATTTCACAAAAATTTGAAATTATCGCTGCAGGAACAACAACACTTAGCGTTACAGGAGATGCAAAGATATCTGTTAATGGAGAACCTGCAACAGTCAGCAGTTCTTCATCAGGAAAAGTCACTGCAAAAGCTCCAGCCAGCTATTCTTCAGACAACACATTAAAGTCCCTGCAGATAAGTCCGGGAACGCTTTCACCAGCATTTTCACCAGACAGGACAACATACAATGCAACTGTTGATGCTGATGTTACAGAGCTTGTTGTAAGTGCTGCCGCTAATGACAGTGCTGCCAAGATAAGCATAAGCGGTAGAAGAATGGACCCGGGAAGTAATACAACAACAATTACTGTTACTGCAGAAGATGGTTCAGTTAAGAAATATATAATATATACAACAAGACTTGAGGATGGTCAGGAAGCAACAACAGAGGCTGAGTCAAAGACAGAAGCTGTTACAGAAGATGCATCACAGGCGGTTAATAATGATGGAACTGTGACGATAGATGGCAGGAAGTATTCTGTTGTAAAGGATTATTCAGGAATCACAATCCCAGATGGATATCAGGAGATTGACTACGATTATAATGGTCAGAAGATAAATGCGGTTAAAGGCATAAAGACAGGTCTTATCCTTATGTATCTTGAAAGTGAAGATGGAAAAGGCGGGTTCTACATCTATGATGAGACTGCGAAAACATTTTCACCATACAATACTGTTGCAGAACCAGAGATAACATATGTTGTTCTGCCTATAACGAACTCGTTGGAGAAGCCGGCAGGTTATGCACTTACAAGGTTTACCATGAATGGTAAAGAAGTGCAGGTACTTATGGACGCTGACAGACAGTACTGCCTGTTCTATGGAGTAAGTTCTCTTGGAGAGAAGGGATGGTTCAGATACAGGGTAAGTGATGGCTCGATTCAGGCGTATTCTGTTGTGAAATCTGACACTGCTAATGCTGATGTTAAGGCTGATAATGGAAAAACATCAGGAAACAGCAGATTCTGGCTGATGATAGTATTAATACTTGGACTGATAATAGCGGTATTTATAGTGATTACTATTGTTCTTTGCTCTAAGCTTGCGAAAGTGAAGAAGGTGTTTAACATGGCGTCAAAGGATGGTGTTGACCTTGATGAATACACTGAAAAAGTAATTGAAGGGTACGAATCAGACGAAGATGACAGCTACGCGGAACTTGATACATCAACTGACACAGTCTCTTATGGAGATGATAAGTCAGGCAAGAATGATGTAGAAGAGTTGAAGCTCTTTGATGTTGATGATGATAAGTAAATAATTAAAAAGCCTTAGTGAAAATGTGATGCTCAGATTACATTTTTCTAAGGCTTTTTCTTATTCTTCCGGAAGCTTCCAATTTTCTGCCTGACTATAATAGTCGGCTGACATTTCGTTATATTGGGCAGCCTCGTATGGGTCGTCTGTTGCTGCGGCAAGTTCCTCGAAACATTTACCAAGCAAAGATAAAGGCTTGTTTCCGCTGCTTGCCACATCAAGTATGCTCTCTGTCTCAAATGCAGCATTATACAGCCACAGCACAGCTTCCTCATAGTCTGTCTGGTTCATGTAAAATGTTCCTAGAATCAGACACATTTCAGCAGGAGGATTGTCAGCAACTGCTTTTAAAGTGGTCTTAAAGAATGCGTCAATGTCACCGTCTGCCATATATATCTTAGCAAGAATACAGTTGATTTCTTTCATTAAATCATTGCTTCTGCCTTCTTTTGATAGAATATTTTCAAATATATTCCTGAAAGCAATAAAGTCGGAATCTTCACCGGATATAAGAAGCTCTTTACACAGCATGGTAACTACATAATCTTCAATGTGGATACCTTTTTCAAATGCTTTGAAATATGTTGAAAAGTCTCTTTTACTATGGTCGCCCGCCTGCATGTGAAGAATTTCAATGTCACTGTCATATACGATTGGCGTGAGCCGTACTGTTTCATGTATTGGTGAAATCCATGTGAATGGACGGAGTCTTTTGAAAAGCTTCGGGCGGAGTTCTTTGTGTGCATTGTATACAGAATTATATTCTGATGCATTGACATAATACATCTGGACAATGTCTATCTCTGGAAGAAGCATATGTTTCAATTCTCTTAATGCGTAGTTGTTGGTATCATCAAGCACTTCGTCTGAGTCAGCACTGAATATGTAGTCACATTCAGCTTTGGAAAATGCGAAATTTCTTGCGGCTGAAAAATCATTTATCCATTCAAAATCATATATTTTATCGGTGTAGTGAGCGGCAATTTCTTTAGTATTGTCAGTTGAGCCTGTGTCTACAATAATCAATTCATCATAAGTTCCTGCGTATGAATCAAGACACCTTGCAAGAATGTCCTGCTCATTTTTTACAATCATGCACATGCTTATTGATATCATGTTTTTCTCCTGTTCTTAATTGGATTTATATAGGTTATATCGGTAAATGCCTTGATTTTTTTAGGTATTCGTAAGATACTTGTTATCAATGATAACATATATCTGATACGAGGTACACAATGTCAAAAAAGAAATCTGCAGCAGAACCAGTTGAATATATAGACAGTCAGGCTTTTGACGCGGCGAAAGAGAAGATAATCGGCAAGAGCCATAATGACAAGGGGATAGGTACTTTGTCGGAAAAGACACTGCATGCAGTATTAAAAATGTATTATGAACCCGATGAGGATAATCATGAGGTTGCAATAGATGGTTATTTTGCAGATATATATAACGAGCATGGGATAATTGAGATTCAGACGAGGCAGCTTAACAAGTTAAGGGATAAACTGTCAGTATTCCTGAATGAATATCAGGTGAGGGTTGTATATCCGATGCCGTATGAGAAGTATTTAAGCTGGATTGAGCCGGAAACAGGGGACATTACTTCTAGAAGAAAGTCTCCGAAGCGATGTTCTGTGTATGATGCGATGTTTGAACTGTATAAGATTAAAGCATTTTTAAAGAATCAGAATCTTAAGGTTACATTGCTGCTGATTGATATGGAAGAATATAAGCTTCTTAATGGCTGGAGTTACGATAAGAAGCGCGGAAGTGTGCGTTATGACCGCATTCCTGTTGGAATAAGAAAGATAGTTGAACTGGACTGTCCACAGGATTATATGCAGTTTGTACCAGAGGGACTTGAGAAGAACTTTACTTCAGCGGATTTTGCAAATGCAGCGCATATTGACAGGCAGACTGCTGCCAGTGTACTTGCAATGCTTAATTACATGGAACAGGTTAAAAGAGTCGGAAAGACAGGCAATGCCTATATATATGATATTGAAGAACATTATTGAATGGAGATAGTATGTACTCTGTAAATGGAAACTGCTTTCGAATATCTGTAAGAAATCTTGTGGAATTCATGTGTGCAGAAGGTGATATTGACAACAGGAATACAGGCAGCAATGATGTGAAAATCATGCAGGAGGGGGCAAGGATTCACAGGAAAATCCAGCACAGCATGGGAACTATGTATCATGCAGAAGTGCCTTTAAAGATTGAGATACCGCTTGTATCTGACTTAGGGATTGAGTATGTATTACAGGTTGAAGGCAGGGCTGACGGTATTATTGCAGATATTAATTATGACGAGGATGGCAATAAAGAGCCGGAGAGCGATGCAATAATTGATGAGATAAAGACTATGCAGACAGATGTTTCTCTGCTGAAAGAACCGGTCTATGTGCATAAAGCCCAGGCACTGGTATATGGCTATATATATGCAAGCCAGAAGAAGCTGTCAAAGATTGGAATCCAGATGACTTACGTTACTCCTGAGCCTGAGACAATCAACAAGTTTCTGGAAGAATATACATTTGAAAGAATTGAAGAGTGGTTTAATAAGCTGATTACAGGCTTTAAGAGATGGACTGATTATACATTTGATGAGAGGCATAAAAGGACGGAATCAATCAGAGAACTTAAGTTTCCTTATGAATACAGGGAGGGGCAGAAGAATCTGTGCGTGAGTGTATACAGGGCTATTGAAGATAATACCAATCTATATATTCAGGCACCTACAGGTGTCGGAAAGACGTTGTCTACTGTGTTCCCGGCTGTGCAGGCGTTAGGACAGCAGATGTCAGACAAGATATTTTACCTGACGTCAAAGACAATAACGAGAACTGTTGCGGAGGATACTTATGCTATATTAAGAGATAACGGGCTTCATATGAGAACTGTTACTCTTACAGCAAAGGACAAAATATGTCCACTTGATGAGCGCAACTGCAACCCCGTGGCATGTCCTTATGCCAAGGGGCATTTTGACAGGATTAATGATGCTGTGTACGACATAATAACGAGCCAGATGGTTATCGGAAGAGATAATGTCATGGAATATGCCAACAGACATAATGTCTGCCCGTTTGAGATGTCGCTTGATGTTTCGTACTGGTGTGATGGAATTATATGTGATTATAATTATGTATTTGACCCGGATGCGTCGCTTAAGCGGTATTTTGGCAATGGTGCGAAGGGTGATTATGTGTTTCTTGTGGATGAAGCACATAACCTTGTGGACAGAGCAAGAGAAATGTACAGCGCAGTGTTGAAAAAAGAAGATTTTCTTGCGGCTAAGAAACTTGTCAAGGAGATGGACAAGCGGCTTGCAGGCGCACTTGACAGATGTAACAAGCAGTTGCTCGAATATAAAAGACAGTGCGATACATTCATGGTTGTGAGTGGTCTTGGAACATTTCCAGCCAGCCTTGAGCGTGTAATGGGACTTATGCAGAGGTTTATGGAAAGGCATAAGGGTGAGCCTGTGACTAACG
>OMAD01000640.1_pt1 | contig 11380 bp, 10 predicted proteins | sample 1644581 | NCBI WGS metagenome assembly OMAD01 (sample SAMEA103958120, study PRJEB25191) | human gut metagenome | biome: human-associated habitat [ENVO:00009003]; feature: intestine environment [ENVO:2100002]; material: feces | place: Germany | collected 2013/2015 | reverse complement strand
CCTGTGCGGCGGGCGGTGCGGCTGTAAGCGCCGCCAAGGGGAACACAACGACAACCACTTACGACTCCAAAGGCCGGGTGACGAAAAAAGGCTTTGCAAATAAGGGAAGTCTCTTGTATACTTATACAGAGGGATTCCCTATGTATGATTTTGCTGAAATGCAGGAAGGGTTATGCAGATCGTATTTGACTTTATCGCCGGAGATATTCCCTTTGGTGAATTTTGGGACGCCTACTGTTAATAAGATTTGGAGTCCCGGAAAGAAAATTGCTGCATTGTTACTCTAAGAGGTAAATCATGTTTTTTGCAAAGGCAACCTATGCCGAATTGCGGCAGGGATATACAAATCGGAATGGCTTCATCTTTACGGCGCTGACTGATCCGGCCAATGTGCATGACGCGATTGTCGTTCATGTTCTGCAAAGCGCAGGCTGTATAACGCCGCAGCTTCCGCATTCTTCCAGAAGTTTTGCGGAACATCTGGCACTAATACAGTCAGAGGGGCTTGAAAAGGCAATCGTCATTTCGGACGAGATCGGTTGGCTGTCTCAATGCCCGTCGCTTCAGTTCTTGTGGGTCATTCCATCAGACTCTGCGGCAGACGGATTCGATTTTTCGCCGTTGTATCATATGCCATGCGTTAAATGGCTTCGCTGTCAAACGGCCTATGGTATAGCAGGAAAACTGCACGGTGAAATAGACTACGGGAAGGTCCCAGGTCTGCGGTGCCTGTATGTATCACATACGAAGTACGAGTATGGTTTCGCCAATGCGCAGGACTTACAATCCCTTAATCTCTGCGCATATCAAGGAAATGACCTTGCAGATGTTATCGGGGGAGAAAGCTTAGACTGGCTATCGCTGACGCAGGGCAAAATTCACTCGCTAAATGGCTTGCACAAGGCAAAATCCTTGAAGTCGCTTTCCTTGTGTTATCAGCGAAATCTGACGGATATCTCCGCCCTGGTAAACGTAAAGAGTACCTTATTCCAGCTGTGCCTTGACCACTGCTCTCATATCACGGATTTTTCTGCTCTGTCCGCTTTATCGGCGCTGGAATATCTGGAGTTACAAGGAAATAGCATCTTGCCAAACCTATCTTTTCTTTGCAATATGCCAAATCTGAAGGTTTTGAATTTGGGCATGGATGTTGCAGACGGAGACCTGCGTCTATGTATGAACGTCCCTTATGTGACCTGCAAAAACCGTCGCCATTTCAATCTTCGGGACGCAGAGCTGCCAAAACGGCTTTGCTCTGTGCAGGATGACCACGGAGTCGAGCTGTGGCGACGATGCTGATGGTTTACTTTTTGCCCCAATGGATTGCGGACATCATAGAGGAAAGTCCCAGCAATATTAGAACTAAAAGACGGAAAATACTATGGAAGCGACAGTCAAGGCCCTATCCGTGTCCGCTCTAACGAGGTTCATATTGAAGATCCCAGCTATACTGGGCCAAAGAACCCCGTCCATGTGCAACCTCATTTTCATATTGATCGTAGGCGGAAAGGGAGAACCGGGCCATGGGGCGAGGTCTATACAGGGCTAATGGAAATGCTATATTAATAATTCAGGTGATTTGTTGTGAAATTTTCAGACTTTTTCTGGCCGGACAGTTCCCTGGAGCAAGTCAGCATTCGCTACGATGTTGCGGAGTTGATTATCTGGAATTGCAACACAAACTGCAAGGTCATTGTGCAATGCAAAGGCTTCATAGGTATGACAGATTTATGTATCTGGGATGATCAGATTATACTCCAAGCGGAATGCCAGAATATACCATGGCCGGATGTGATTCACTCTCAAGACACCTTTTTGCGATCCCTATGCAAAGCGTATCCGTATTCCTCACAATGGGATGAAAGACGGCTCGAGGATGGTGTGGTGGTGTTAAGCGTTCTTTTAGCAAATCACATTCGCTTCCGCCTGTATTGCCAACGGATTGACGTAGCTACCTGTGGAAAACATGCCAATAGCAATTGAAGCTGAAGAAAGCGTATCGCTATGAATGCGAAAGGATCGTAAGGATTAATCATGAAAATGGAAGTAGAACGCAATAACACCTCCGTCCTCGCCTACTATGGGGTTACAGATCGATCTGCCGATTGCCAGACTTTTCTCTTCGGAACAGGGGAACCAGTCAAGGTTGAAGTTCTTCCGCAAATTGCACCAGTATATTGTCTGCTCTCCGTCCGTGTGTCTGCATTGCATATGCGGCTCCCCTTCGCTTCTGTTGTGAGGCGCTTATATGGCTGGCTTGATGCAGCGTGTGTTTATGAATTTAACGCACACAGCAGGGAAAAACGAATCGGCCTGTTTTTGCTCCCGCAGCATACAGCGCAGACAGCCTTTCAGATGTTTCCGCAGTACGCCTATTCCCTTGCGTTCTTTGCAGATGCATCGGATGTTGATTCGCTGATCATGAAAATTTCCAATCACGATCTTTCTGCGTTTCTGGGGGGACCGGAACTTTGTCAGATTGCAATTGCATCGAATGCAGTTTTGATCCATTGCATCAACGGGTGGGATGGCTATTCCATAAATTATATTTCGAAAACCGGCTCATGATGTGATACACGGAACTCTGTGAATGCCCCTGCTTTCTTGCGAAAACAGGGGCTATGACAAGTGCTCTGATCCAAAATAGGCAAAAAATAACGGTCACACCGTCTCGCGGAGACGGTGTGACCGCTTGATTTATGCGTTGTGCTCTATGCCCTCAGGCACAGCTCAGTTCTGCTGTTCCTTGATGGCTGCCTGTGCGGCGGCCAGACGAGCGATGGGCACGCGGAAGGGAGAGCAGGACACATAGTCCAGGCCCACCTTGTGGCAGAACTCCACGGAGCTGGGATCGCCGCCGTGCTCGCCGCAGATGCCCAGGTGCAGCTCGGGACGGGTCTCGCGGCCCAGCTTGGCAGCCATCTTCACCAGCTTGCCCACGCCGACCTGGTCCAGCTTGGCAAAGGGATCGTTCTCATAGATCTTCTTGTCATAGTAGGCGCCCAGGAACTTGCCGGCGTCGTCGCGGCTGAAGCCGAAGGTCATCTGGGTCAGGTCGTTGGTACCGAAGGAGAAGAACTCGGCCTCGGTGGCGATCTCGTCGGCGGTCAGGGCCGCGCGGGGGATCTCGATCATGGTGCCCACCAGGTACTTCATCTCCACACCGGCGGCGGCCAGCTCCTCGTCAGCGGTCTTGACCACGACGCTCTTGACATACTTCAGCTCCTTCACCTCGCCCACCAGGGGGATCATGATCTCGGGAACCATGTTCCACTCGGGGTGACGCTTCTGCACGTTGATGGCGGCCCGGATTACGGCACGGGTCTGCATCACGGCGATCTCGGGGAAGGTCACGGCCAGACGGCAGCCGCGGTGGCCCATCATGGGGTTGAACTCATGCAGGGAGGCGATGATGGCCTTGATCTCGGCCACGGTCTTGCCCATATCCTTGGCCAGCAGCTCGATGTCGGCCTCCTCGGTGGGAACGAACTCGTGCAGGGGGGGATCCAGGAAGCGGATGGTCACGGGGCAGCCCTCCATGGCCTCATAGATGCCCTCGAAGTCGCCCTGCTGCATGGGCAGCAGCTTGGCCAGGGCCTTCTCGCGCTGCTCCACGGTGTCGGAGCAGATCATCTCACGGATGGCGGCGATGCGGTCGCCCTCGAAGAACATGTGCTCGGTGCGGCACAGGCCGATGCCCTGAGCGCCCAGCTCACGGGCCTTGGCGGCGTCGTGGGGGGTGTCGGCATTGGTGCGGACCTGCAGCCGGCGATACTTATCGGCCCAGGCCATGATGCGGCCGAAGTCGCCGCCCACGCTGGCGTCCACGGTGGGCATAGCGCCGTCGTAGATGCTGCCGGTGGAGCCGTCCAGGCTCAGCCAGTCGCCCTCGTGATAGGTCTTACCGGCCAGGGTGAACTGCTTGTTCTCCTCGTCCATGACGATGGCGCCGCAGCCGGAGACGCAGCACTTGCCCATGCCGCGGGCCACAACGGCGGCGTGAGAGGTCATGCCGCCGCGAACGGTCAGGATGCCCTGAGCGGCCTTCATGCCCTCGATATCCTCGGGAGAGGTCTCCAGACGGACCAGGACCACCTTCTCGCCCCGGGCAGCCCATTCCTTGGCGTCCTCGGCGGAGTAGACGATCTTGCCGCAGGCGGCGCCGGGAGAGGCGGGCAGAGCCTTGCCCACAGGGGCGGCGGCCTTCAGAGCGGCGGGGTCAAACTGAGGATGCAGCAGGGTGTCCAGGTTCCGGGGGTCGATCATGGCCACGGCCTGCTGCTCGGAGATCATGCCCTCGTCCACCAGGTCGCAGGCGATCTTCAGGGCGGCGGGAGCGGTGCGCTTGCCGTTGCGGGTCTGCAGCATATACAGCTTGCCGTGCTCCACGGTGAACTCCATATCCTGCATATCGCGATAGTGATCCTCCAGGGTCTTGCACACGTCCACGAACTGGGCATAGGCCTCGGGGAACTTCTCGGCCATCTGGTCGATGGGCATGGGGGTGCGCACGCCGGCCACCACGTCCTCGCCCTGGGCGTTGGTCAGGAACTCGCCCATGAGCTTCTTCTCGCCGGTGGCGGGGTTGCGGGTAAAGGCCACACCGGTGCCGCAGTCGTCGCCCATGTTGCCGAAGGCCATGGACTGCACGTTGACGGCGGTGCCCCAGGAATAGGGGATGTCGTTGTCCCGGCGATACACGTTGGCGCGGGGGTTGTCCCAGCTGCGGAACACGGCCTTGATGGCGCCGATGAGCTGCTCCTTGGGGTCAGAGGGGAAGTCCTCGCCGATCTTGGACTTGTACTCGGCCTTGAACTGACCGGCCAGCTCCTTCAGATCCTCGGCGGTGAGCTCCACGTCCTGGGTGACGCCCTTCTTCTCCTTCATCTCGTCGATGAGCTGTTCGAAATACTTCTTGCCCACCTCCATGACCACGTCGGAGTACATCTGGATGAAGCGGCGGTAGCAGTCCCAGGCCCAGCGGGGATTGTTGGACTTCTTGGCAATAACGTCCACCACGTCCTCGTTCAGGCCCAGGTTCAGGATGGTGTCCATCATGCCGGGCATGGAGGCCCGGGCGCCGGAGCGGACGGAGACCAGCAGGGGATTCTCGTGATCGCCGAACTTCTTACCGGTGATCTTCTCCATCTTCTCGATGTATTCCATGATCTCGGCCATGATGGCGTCGTTGATCTGGCGGCCATCCTCATAATACTGGGTGCAGGCCTCGGTGGTGATGGTGAAGCCCTGGGGCACGGGCAGGCCGATGTTGGTCATTTCGGCCAGGTTGGCGCCCTTGCCGCCCAGCAGCTCGCGCATTTTGGCGTTGCCCTCGGTAAAGAGATAGCAATACTTCTTACTCATTTAGTTCCCTCCGTAAATAAATTAAAGTTACGAACATCTCATTATAGGCATATCCCCCGCCAAAAGCAAGAGGATTTTCACAAAAAGGAATCTTTTTGCCATTATGGCCGAAAATTACCGGGAATATTCTCCCGACAGGAAACTATTTTTTGCGGAAAAGCCGCGCCTTTGCCTTGCGGAGGGGGCAGGGGTGTGCTATACTTATAGAATCGGTTTATTTGACCATCACAGCGGCCATCGGAGGGAGGGCGGACCATGGGGCAGCTTCTGCCGGAAAACAGCACATTGGCCCGCCGCCTGCGCCGGGCCGCCCAGGGCGGCGCACTGCCCCATGCCATCATTTTCTCCGGCAGCGGGGACCGCATGGCCGCCGCCCGCTTCGCCGCCGCCGCCATGGAGTGCCAGGCGGAGGCAGGCAGGCCCTGCCTGCAATGCCGCCAGTGCCGCAAGGTGATGGAGGACATCCACCCGGACGTGCAGACGGTGCAGGACCCCGACCACCGGGAGCTGCCGGTGGACCTGCTGCGCAGGCTGCGGCAGGACGCCTATATCCGGCCCAACGACGGGGCCGCCAAGGTGTATATCTTCCCGGACTGCGACGCCCTGAACCAGCGGGACCAGAACGTGCTGCTGAAGCTGGTGGAGGAGGGTCCGCCCTATGCGGCCTTCCTGTTCTGCGCGGAAACGGCGGCGACCCTGCTGCCCACCATCCGCTCCCGCTGCGTGGAGTGGAAGCTCCGGGGCGGGGACGAGGACGCCCGGAACGACACCGCCCGGGACCTGTGCCGGGCCTTTGCCAGCGGACAGCTGCTGCCGGTGAGCCAATACCTGGTGGGGCTGGAGAACAAGCGCCTGAAGCGGGAGCAGCTGCAGCAGCTGCTGGAGGCCGGATGGCGCGCCGCCGCCGAGGCTCTGCTGGCCGCCTATGGAAAGCCGGACCCGGCGGATATCCCCGGGGCGGAGGAGCTGCGCCGGGGGCTTACCGTGCGCCAGCTGCAGGGCATGACAGACCTGATGAAGCAATACTGCCTGGAGTGCCGCTATAACGTGGGCGTGGGCCATGTGCTGGGAGCCCTGTGCGCCGGGTGGGAAAAGCTGCTTTGACATACACGGAAAGGAATCGAAATATATGACAACTGTGATCAGCGTCCGCTTCCGCAACGGATGCAAAACCTACTTCTTTGACCCCGGCGACGTGCAGGTGCAGACCGGGGACCACGTCATCGTGGAGACGGCCCAGGGCCTGGAATACGCCCAGTGTACCATGGGCAACCACCCGGTGGACGACTGCTGCGTCATCCAGCCTCTGCGGCCCATGGTCCGCGTGGCCACGGAAAACGACCGCCGCACGGCAGCCCACAACCGCGCCCGGGAGAGGGAAGCCTTCGACATCTGCCAGAAGAAGATCCTCCAGCACAAGCTGGAGATGAAGCTGGTGCGGGTGGAGTGCAGCTTTGAGGGGAACAAGATCCTGTTCTTCTTCACCGCTGACGGGCGGGTGGACTTCCGGGAGCTGGTGAAGGACCTGGCGTCGGTGTTCCGGGCCCGCATCGAGCTGCGGCAGATCGGCGTCCGGGACGAGGCCAAGATGCTGGGGGGCCTGGGCATCTGCGGCCGTCCCTTCTGCTGCGCCCAGTTCCTGGATGACTTTGTGCCGGTGTCCATCAAAATGGCCAAGACCCAGAGCCTGTCCCTGAACCCCACCAAAATCTCCGGCACCTGCGGGCGGCTGATGTGCTGCCTGAAATACGAGCAGGACGCCTATGAGGACGCCCTGAAGCGCATGCCCAAAAACGACTCCTTTGTCCAGACGCCCGACGGCCCCGGCAACGTGTGCGAGGTGAACGTGCTCCGGGAGACCATGAAGGTCCGGCTGGACGAAAAGCCGGATTCCCCCCGGTGCTATCACAACTGCGAGGTGTGCGTCCTGCGCAACGGCAAAGGAAGCCGTGACGGCATCCAGGTGCCCCAGGAGCGGCCCGAGCGGTATGTGGAGGAGCGGCCCGAGGAGGAGGTCCCCATGCCGTTGGTCATCGCGGACTTTGACCCCGACGCCCCCGCCCGGGAGGAGCGGCCTTCCCGCCGCCGGAACGACCGCCGCAGAAAGGGCGGCAGCCGTCCCCAGCAGGCCGGGGAAAAGGCCCCGGAAAAGGCCGAAAAGCCCCGCCAGACGGAGAAAAAGCGTCCGGAGCCCCCCAAGACTGAGGACAAGCCCCGCAGCCGCCGCCGCAAGTCCGGCGACCGGCCCCAGGAGGGCGGAAGCCGTCCCCAGGCGGCCAAGAATCCCCCCAAGCCCGCCGCCCCCAAGCCGCCCCAGAAGCCCGCAGGCGAGGCCCAGGAGGGGGCCCAGTCCCGCCGCCGTCCCCGGCACCGGGGCGGACGCCGCAGAAGCGGCGGCAACTCCCCGGCATCGGAGGGCTGAGCCGTGGGAAAGTTTGACGGCGTGCTCATCGCCAGCGATTTTGACAACACCATGGTGTATACCGAGGGGGCCCTGCGCAGCGGCGGGCCCGTCCCGGCCATATCCCGGGAAAACCGGGACGCCATCGGGTATTTTATGGCACAGGGCGGGACATTTTCCGTGGCCACTGGCCGGGCCCTGCCCTCCTTCGCCAGCGTTATGGACGGCGTGCCCATGAACGGTCCCACGGTGCTGTTCAACGGCGCGGCCATCTACGACTTCCCGGCGGGGCGGTATCTGCGCACCGCCTTTCTGCCGGAGTACATCCGGGATCATGTGCGGCAGCTGTCCCAGCTGATGCCGGGCCTGACCTATGAAATTTATCACGATGACAACTCCATCCATGTGGTGAATCCCAACGAGATCACCGCCCGCCACCTGCACCTGACCCACACCCCCTCCCAGCAGATCGCCAGCCTGGACCAGGCCCCGTCGCCTATCTCCAAGCTGCTGTTCGAGGAGGAGCCCCAGCGGCTGCGGCAGCTGGAGGAGGCCATCCGGGCCCAGGACTGGAGCCGGGAATACGAGGTGGTGGCCTCCGCCGTGAACCTGCTGGAGATCACCGCCCGGGGAGCCAACAAGGGCGGCATGGTCCGCCGCCTGGCGGAGCTTCTGGGCGTGCGGCAGGAGAATGTCTGCTGCGTGGGGGACCACGCCAACGACATCCCCATGCTGGAATACGCCGGCATGGCCTTCGCCCCGGAAAACGCCATTCCGGCGGTGCACCGGGTGCCGGGGATCCGCATCCTGCCGGACTGCCGGGAAAACGCCATGGCCGCCATGATCGCGGTCCTGGACCGGCGCTATTCGTAAAGGAGAAATCACCATGGAAAACACCCTGACTCTGTATGTGCGCTATCTGGCCAAGCCCGGCTGCCGGGAGACCTTCCTGCGCCAGCTGACCACCCATGGCGTCATCGACGCCATCCGCCGGGAGGACGGCTGCCTGCGGTATGACTATTTCCTGTCCGTCCAGAATGCCGACGAGATTCTGCTGGTGGAGCAGTGGCAGACGGAGGAACAGCAGCAGGCCCACCTGCGCGCCCCCCACATGGACCGGCTGCGCCAGCTGAAAAGCGAGTATGTGGCCGACGCCCAGCTGGGCCGGGTCCACCTGGATTGAGAGGCCCCTATGCTGTTTGACACCCACGCCCACTATGACGACGACCAGTTCGACGGCGACCGGGAGACCCTGCTGGCCTCCCTGCCGGAGCAGGGCGTCGGCCTGGTGGTGAACCCAGGCTGCACCGTGGCGTCCTCCCGGACGGCGGTGGAGCTGGCCCGCCGCTTCCCCCATGTCTATGCCGCCGTGGGCATCCATCCGGAAAACTGCGGCGATTTCCGCCCGGAGGACCTGGACGCCATCCGCGCTCTGGCCCGGGAGGACAAGGCAGTGGCCATCGGCGAGATCGGCCTGGACTACTACTGGCCGGAAAATCCCCCCCGTCCCCTGCAGCAGCAGGTGCTGCGCAGCCAGCTGGCTCTGGCCCGGGAGCTGTCGCTGCCGGTGATCATCCACGACCGGGACGCCCACGCCGACACCATGGCCATCGTCCGGGAATTTCCCGGCCTGCGGGGGGTGTTCCACTGCTTCGCCGGGTCCGTGGAAATGGCCCGGGAGCTGGTGGATATGGGGTGGTACCTGTCCTTCAACGGGGCGGCCACCTTCAAAAACGCCCGGAAGGCCCCGGAGGTCATCCGGGCCGTACCCATGGACCGGCTGATGATCGAAACGGACGCCCCCTACCTGACCCCGGTGCCCTACCGGGGCCGCCGCAACGACTCCACCTATGTCCGCCTGGTGGCGGAGAAGATTGCCCAGCTGCGGGACATGACCCCTCAGGAGGTGGAGCAGGCCACCTGGGAAAACGGCTGCCGCTTTTTTGGAATCCCTGCCCATATTTGACCAATTTGTGAATTTTTGAAATTTTCCCAAAATCCCCCTTGCAAAATCCCAATAGTGTGGTATTATAATCAGCGTTAGCACTCCAAGAAGTTGAGTGCTAACGCTGAACTCGTTTTATATTATGTAAAAGATATAAGGAGGAACCAACCATGAAACTGACACCGCTTGCTGATCGCGTCGTGTTGAAGATGACGGAGGCGGAGGAGACCACCAAGGGCGGCATTATCCTCACCGGCTCTGCCAAGGAGAAGCCCTCTGTGGCGGAAGTGATCTCCGTGGGCCCCGGCGGCGTTGTGGACGGCAAGACCGTTACCATGACCGTCAAGCCCGGCGACAAGGTCATTACCGACAAGTATGCCGGCACCAAGGTCACCCTGGAGGACGTGGAGTATATCATCGTCAAGCAGGCTGACATCCTGGCTATCGTTGAGTAAAAAATTCGCTGTCTGTTTTAATTAGGAGGCAATATTATGGCTAAGATTATCAAGCGCGGCGAGGAAGCCCGCAAAGCTCTGGAGTCCGGCGTCAATCAGCTGGCCGATACCGTAAAGATCACCCTGGGCCCCAAGGGCCGCAACGTGGTGCTGGATAAGAAGTTCGGCACGCCCCTGATCACCAACGACGGCGTGTCCATCGCCAAGGAGATCGAGCTGGACGATCCGTTTGAGAACATGGGCGCTCAGCTGGTGCGCGAGGTGTCCACCAAGACCAACGACGTGGCCGGCGACGGCACCACCACCGCCACCCTGCTGGCCCAGGCCATGATCCGCGAGGGTCTGAAGAACCTGGCCGCCGGCGCCAACCCCATCGTCATGAAGAAGGGCATGGCCAAGGCCGTGGACGCCGCCGTGGCCGCCATCCGCCAGCAGAGCCAGAAGGTCAACGGCACCGACGACATCGCAAGAGTCGGCACCGTGTCCTCCGGCGACGCCTTCATCGGCAAGCTCATCGCCGAGGCCATGGAGAAGGTCTCCGCCGACGGCGTCATCACCATCGAGGAGTCCAAGACCGCCGAGACCTATTCCGAGGTGGTGGAGGGCATGATGTTCGACCGGGGCTATATCACCCCCTATATGGTCACCGACACCGACAAGATGGAGGCCCTCATCGACGACGCGTATATCCTCATCACCGACAAGAAGATCTCCGTGATCTCCGACATTCTGCCCCTGCTGGAGCAGCTGGTCCAGGCCGGTAAGAAGCTGTTCATCATCGCCGAGGACGTGGAGGGCGAGGCCCTGAGCACCCTGATCGTCAACCGTCTGCGGGGCACCCTGAACGTGGTCTGCGTCAAGGCCCCCGGCTTCGGTGACCGCCGCAAGGAGATGCTCCAGGATATCGCCATCCTCACCGGCGGCCAGGTCATCAGCGAGGAGCTGGGTCTGACCCTGAAGGATGCCACCGTGGATATGCTGGGCCGTGCCCGCCAGGTGAAGGTCACCAAGGAGAACACCACCATCGTGGGCGGCGCAGGCGACAAGGACGCTATTGCAGCCCGCATTGCCCAGATCCGCAGCCAGATCGAGGCCGCTACCAGCGACTTTGACCGCGAGAAGCTGCAGGAGCGTCTGGCTAAGCTGGCCGGCGGCGTGGCTGTCATCAAGGTCGGTGCTGCTACCGAAGTTGAGATGAAGGACAAGAAGCTGCGC
>OMAD01000609.1_pt1 | contig 11674 bp, 12 predicted proteins | sample 1644581 | NCBI WGS metagenome assembly OMAD01 (sample SAMEA103958120, study PRJEB25191) | human gut metagenome | biome: human-associated habitat [ENVO:00009003]; feature: intestine environment [ENVO:2100002]; material: feces | place: Germany | collected 2013/2015 | reverse complement strand
CGCCACCTTCCCCCCAAGGGGTGAAGGCTTTTGTCTCGGGTCAAACTGTAAAAGTTGATTTCCGTAGGGGAGAACAAAAAGAAAAATACGGTGGTTAGTCAAAACTAATCAACGAAAACGAATAAGAAAGTTCAGGAAAATTCATCATTTGAGCCGTGATGTCGTTGACTTCCCGCGCCAAAATGATACAATAAGTGTGTTAAGCAGCTGCTGTCCCTGTACCAGTGCGCCTGCATGGGCGAGGGGATGGCAATTCAAGCAGAATGGGGGATTTGAAATCCATGTTGAACAAGCTGAAACGTGCGGCGCTTGGCGCGCATACGCCGCATGACAAGGCAACTGCTGCAAGCAAACCTATCCCGATGCCTCTGCCCGCGCAGGTACGCATCCTTATGAGCCAGCACATTGGCGCACCCGCCAAGGCACTGGTGAAAAAAGGCGATGAAGTGTTCGTCGGCACCAAGATCGGTGAGGCGGGCGGCTTTGTCTCCGCAAACATCCACTCCAGCGTTTCCGGTACGGTAGCTGCAGTGGAAGCTTTCCGTCTGTCCAATGGCCGTATGTGCGATTCTGTTGTCATCAAGACCGATGGCAAGCAGACCGTAGATCCGGCTGTCAAGGCACCGGAAGTCACCGATAAGGCCAGCTTCCTTGCCGCCGTGCGCGAGTGCGGTCTGGTCGGTCTGGGCGGCGCAGGCTTCCCCACCGATGTGAAGCTGCAGCCCAAGCAGAAGGTGGATACCCTGCTGATCAACGCCTCCGAGTGCGAGGTGTGGCTGACCAGCGACACGCAGGAGATGCTGGAGTGCAGCGATGATATCATCCGCGGCATCAAGGCTGTGCTGCAGTATACCGGCATCCCGAAGTGCATCATCGGCATTGAGAACAACAAGCCCGAGTGCATCGACCTGCTGTGCAAAAAGACCAATGGCGACAGCACCATCGAGGTCAAGCCCCTGCCCAGTGTCTACGGCACCGGCGCAGAGCTGATCCTCATTGAGAAGTGCCTCGGCCGCGAGGTGCCCCACGGCGGTCTGCCCGCCGATGCAGGCGCCATCGTGATGAACGTGACCAGTGTTTCCACGCTGGGCAAGTATCTGGCTACCGGTATGCCGGTGGTCCAGCGTACCATCACCGTGGACGGCGATGCCTGCGCAAAGCCCCAGAACGTTGTTGTGCCCGTGGGTACTGCTTATCAGGATATTCTGGACTATGTGGGCGTGAAGGGCGAGCTGGGTAAGGTGGTTGCCGGCGGTGCCATGATGGGCCCCGCTGTGGAGAACCTTTCCTACCCCACCACCAAGACCACTTCCGGTCTGATCCTGCTGAGCAAGGCAGCTGCACAGCCCGCACAGGTCAACCCCTGCATCCGCTGCGGCCGCTGCGTGGAGTACTGCCCCATGGGTCTGGAGCCCGTGGAGGTCAATCAGGCCTACGCCGCCCGCGATGTGCAGGAGCTGGGCAAGCTGCACGCTGACTACTGCTTCAACTGCGGCAGCTGCTCCTTCGTCTGCCCGGCAAAGCGCCCGGTCACCCAGATGATGAGTCTGGCCAAGGCCTTCTATCTTGGCGAAATCAAAAAAGGAGGCAATAAGTAATGGATACGAAGCTTATTGTTTCGGCTTCCCCGCACGTCCGCAGTGACGAGACCACCCAGAGCCTGATGGCTAACGTGATCGTTGCACTGTGCCCCTGCGTGGTTGCCTCTGCGATCATTTTCGGCGTGCGCGCCCTGCTGGTCACCGCCGTTTCCGTGGTAGCCTGTGTGGCCTTTGAGTGGCTGTACTGCAAGCTGCTGAAGCGTGCAAACCCCATCAGCGACCTGTCCGCTGTGGTCACCGGCATCATTCTTGCCATGAACGTGCCCGTGGGAATGCCCATCGGTCAGCTGATCATCGGCGATCTGGTGGCTATCATCGTTGTCAAGCAGCTGTTTGGCGGCATTGGCATGAACTTTGCAAACCCCGCTCTGGTGGGCCGTATCGTGCTGTTTATCAGCTTTGCCGGTTCCATGAATCAGTGGGTGTTCCCAGATGCAGCGGTGGATCAGCTGTCCAAGGCTACCCCGCTGGCTGTGGCAGATCCTTCCAAGCTGAGCCTGCTGGATCTGTTCATGGGCATCCACGGCGGTGTGCTGGGCGAGACCTGCGCACTGGCTATCGTGCTGGGTCTGATCTATCTGGTGGCTACCAAGACCATCAGCATCGCCATTCCGGCTTCCTACGTTGGCAGCGTGTTCGTGTTCTACCTGATCGCTACCAAGGATCTGCACAGCGCACTGGTTGCCGTGCTGAGCGGCGGCCTGCTGTTCGGCGCTGTGTTCATGGCTACCGACTACGTTACCAGCCCCTTTACCCTGAAGGGTAAGCTGGTGTACGGCGTGTGCCTTGGCATCGTTACCTTTGCCATCCGCTACTGGGGCAGCTACACCGAGGGCGTGTCCTTCGCACTGCTGTTCATGAACCTGTGGGTCCCGTACATCAATGATCTGACCCGTCAGACCCCGTATGGCTATGTGAAGCCTGCAAAGAAAGCGAAGGAGGGTGCTGGCAAATGAGTAAGACTGCAAATTCCAGCTGGGAAACCACCGGTAAGCCCATCGTTGTGCTGACCGTCATCTCTCTGATCGTCAGCCTGCTGCTGGCTCTGGTGAACGGCATGACCGCTCCCGTTATCAAGGAGAACACCCGCCGCACCACCCTGGCTGCTTATGTCAGCGTGATGCCCTCTGTTTCGGACGCAGCTACGCTGGAGGAAGTTACCGATTACACCACCGCCAATGTTACCGGCGTGGTAAAGGCTCCCGATGGCGGCATTGCCATCAAGGCCGAGGAAAAGGGCTTTGACGGCGGCATCCTGACCGTCATCATGGGCTTTGATGCCAACGGTGCCGAGACCGGCATCTGGGTGGACGCTTCTACCCAGACCAAGGGCATCGGCTCCAATGTGTCCACCGATGACTTCCTGGCACAGTTCAACGGCATGGACGGCACCAAGAACATTGTGATGAATCAGGATTTCGATGCGTACAGTGGCGCAACCATTTCGTCCACCGCTCTGTTTGCTGCCATCAATGATTGTATCAACTGCTTCAACGAGCTGGCATAAAAGGAGGTTGGTAAGAAATGGCACAAGAAAATAAGTCCAAGGTAAGCATCCTTACCAACGGCATCATCAAAGAAAACCCTGTTCTGCGTCTGGTTCTGGGCACCTGCTCCATTCTGGCCGTTACCACGGCAGTTTCCAGCGCACTGGGCATGGGCGCCGCCTTCACCTTCGTGCTGGTGTGCTCCAATATCATGATCTCCCTGCTGCGGAAAGTCATCCCCGGCAAGGTGCATCTGCCCTGCTACATCGTTATCATTGCAGGCTTTGTGACCATCGTGCAGATGTTCATGCAGGCCTACATGGAAAGCTTGTACAACGCTCTGGGCGTGTTCCTGCCCCTGATCGTTGTCAACTGTATCATTCTGGGCCGTGCCGAGATGTTCGCCTGCAAGAACAATGTGGTGGATTCCGCACTGGACGGCGTGGGCATGGGCGTTGGCTACACCCTCACCGCTACCCTGATGGCCTCCATCCGTGAGATCCTGGGCAGCGGCACCTGGCTGGGCTTCCAGATCATTCCGGAAAGCGTTGCCAAGGTCTCCATCATGACGCAGGCTCCCGGTGCATTCTTCTGCTTTGGCCTGTTGATGGCCGGCTGTGTGTGGCTGGAAGGCAAGCTGGACGCCCGCATCGAGCGCAAGAGCTGCTGTGATCTTGACAATCTGAAGAAGGAGGCGGAATAAGATGCTCGTCAAACTCGCTGCGATCTTCTTCAGCATGATCCTTGTCAACAACTATGTGCTGGTGAAGTTCTACGGTATCTGCCCGTTCCTGGGCGTTTCCAAAAAGCTGGATTCCGCTGTTGGTATGTCCGGTGCTGTCATCTTCGTCATGTTCATGGCAACGGCCGTTACCTTCCCCATCCAGATCTTCATTCTGGACCCGGCTGGTCTGAGCTACCTGCAGACCATCGTGTTCATTCTGGTCATCGCTGTGCTGGTGCAGTTCATCGAGATCTTCCTCAAGAAGTACGTGGTTGCACTGTATAACTCTCTGGGCGTTTATCTGCCCCTGATCACCACCAACTGCTGCGTTCTGGCTGTCACCATTCTGGTCGTGGGCGACTACGGCGCAGATGTGGCTGCTATGGGCTTCGGTGTTGCTTACATTGAGGCTCTGGTGTGTGCCATCGGCGCAGGCTGCGGCTTCATGCTGGCCATGGTCATGTTCAGCGGCGTGCGCAAGCGCGTGGAAGCCTGCGATCCCCCGGCACCCTTCAAGGGCCTGCCCATCACCCTGATCGCAGCTGCAATCACCAGCCTGTCCTTCATGGGCTTCGGCGGCATCGTCGAAAACCTGTTCAATGTTACGCTGTAAGGGAGGAACAGGACTATGAATATTGTATCTGCTGTTATCCTGTGCACCATCGTGGGCGCTGTGGGTGCTATCGTTCTGGTGGCTGCCGCAAAGTTCATGGCGGTGGAGGAAGACCCCCGCATTGAGGAAGTTTCTGCCTGTCTGGCCGGCGCAAACTGCGGCGGCTGCGGCTACGCCGGCTGTGCCGACTACGCCAAGGCGGTTGTTCTGGACGGCGTGCCCTGCGACAAGTGCGCACCCGGCGGCCCCAAGGCTGCTGCTGCCATTGCCAAGATCATGGGCGGCGAAGCAAGCGCCGTAGAGAAGAAGGCTGTTGTGCAGTGTCAGGGCAGCTCCGAGCACTGCAAGCCCGCCTACGACTACAAGGGCATCCAGACCTGCGCTGCTGCGGCAGCTCTGTACGGCGGCCCCAAGACCTGCTCCTTCGCCTGCATCGGTCTGGGCGACTGCACCAAGGTGTGTAAGTTCGATGCCATCCACATCGTGGACGGTGTGGCCAAGGTGGACAAGGACAAGTGCACCGGCTGCGGTGCCTGCGCAAACATCTGCCCCAAGCAGGTCATTATGATCGACGTGGGCGGCCCGCGTAAGCCGGTGGTCATGTGCTCCAACAAGGACAAGGGTGCTGTGGCAAACAAGCTGTGCACCACCTCCTGCATCGCCTGCGGTATGTGCGAGCGCACCTGTAAGTTCGACGCCATCCATGTCGTGGACGGCGTGGCCCGTGTGGACTACGACAAGTGCAAGGGCTGCGGCATGTGTGCCCAGAAGTGCCCCAAGCACATCATCCTGTTCCCGCTGAAGGACGACCCCAATCCCCCGAAGCCCGTGGTGAAGCCCGCCGCTCCCGCTGCTGCCCCCGCAGCAAAGCCGGAAGCCAAGGCTGAGACAAAGCCCGAGACCAAGGCAGAGTAAACTGTAAACCAAAGCCCGCCGTGCAGCAATGCCCGGCGGGCTTTTTGTATAGAAAATGATTGGGAATGCCCTCCGCTTGCGCTCTGGGCATCTTCAGCGGAAAAATCATTTTTAATTTCGCGTTTGTCGCGCTCTGCGGAGCGCTCCAAACGCTTTTTTCACGAGAGGGGCTGTGACGGAAAAATGCATTTTGTCTCTGCGACCCTTCTTGTGAAAATGGCAGAACGGAACGCCCGCAGGCGTTCCGTTCTGTCGAGATATAAAATATTCTTTCCTTAAATTATGCCCAGAGCGCAAGCGGAGGGCATTTTAAATCGTCCGAACCCGGCGGGCTTTTTGCAACTTTTTGTAAGAAAATCCGGTTGCAAAGCCGCGAAAATATGGTTAAATAGAAAAAGGATATTTCCGCAAAGAGAGGAACAACATGGAACAACAGAACACACGCCTGCGCAATGCGGGCTTTGCAACCTTTTTCTTCAGCGGCATCTGCGCTATCAGCGCAGGTGTGGTGGTCAGTCTGCTGCAGGAGCGCTACGGCTTTGCCTACGGCATGACCGGTACGCTGCTCTCCCTGATGAGCGTGGGCAACCTGCTGGCAGGTCTGCTGATGGGGATGCTGCCCAGTGCGCTGGGCATGAAGCGCAGCGTGCTGCTGCTGACCATCGGCTACGCGGTGGGCTACGCCATCATGGGGCTGACCGGCGCAGTGGCGCTGCTGGCGGTGGCCTTTTTTGTGGTGGGCATCGCCAAGGGCAGCGTGATCAATACCTGCACCATTCTGGTCAGCGACAACTCCGCCGACCGCACCCGGGGCATGAACCTGATGCACAGCTGCTACGCCTGCGGTGCGCTGCTGTGCCCCTTTCTCATCGCGGCAGCAGCCCGGGTAAGCACCGAGCTGGCCGTGTTTCTGCTGGCAGCCATGGGTCTTGTGCTCTGGCTGGCATACGTTTTTACCCCGCTGCACGGCGGTAAGAGCAAAAGCAGCACAGAGAAGGAAGCCATCGACTGGAGCTTTCTGCGGTCTGCCCGCTTCTGGCTGCTGACCGGTCTGCTGTTCTTCCAGAATGCCGCCGAGCAGAGCGTCAACGGCTGGATGGTGACCTACTTCAAGGGCAGCGGCATCATTGCGGGTACGCTGGCTGCCTACACCGTCACCGTGATGTGGGGCGCTACGCTGGTGGGACGGCTGCTCATCGCCTTTGTATTCCCCTTTAAAAAGCCCCGCAAGGCCATGGTGGGTATGAGCGTGCTGTGCACTGTGTTCTATGTGCTGCTGGTGATGGCGCACACGCAGGGCGCAGCCATCGCGCTGCTGTTCGCCTTTGCCATCTCGATGTCCGGCCTGAACCCCACTGCCGTGGCCAGCGCGGGCCGCATGACCAGCGTGACCAGCATGGGTATCATGCTGCCGGTGGCTTCCAGCGGCGCCATCCTGATGCCGTGGATCATCGGCATGGTGGCCGAGCGCGTCGGCCTTGCCGCCGGTATGGCGTCCAACATCGTGCCCTGCGTGGGGCTGGTGGTCTTTGCCATTCTGGTGGCAAAGCTGCCGGAGGAATAAACAAAAAGCCCATCCGCACACTTTGCCGTGCGGATGGGCTTTCTTTGCGTTATCCCTCGATACCTCTTGCCTTTGCGCTGAACTCGCAGCCGCAGTAGTCCTGCCGGTACAGACCGTACTGCTCCGAAAGCTGCAGGCTGCGCAGATAGCCGTTGTGCTTTTTGAAGTCCGAGGGCAAATGCTTGACCCCGAATTCTGTCTCCAGTTCCTGCCCGATGGCGTTGATGCGCGCAGCGTCCTTGTGGGGGCTGATGGACAGGGTGGTGGTGAACCAGTCAAAGCCGTTGTCCCGGGCGTACTGCGCTGCACGGCGCATCCGCAGCCGGTAGCAGACGGTGCAGCGGCTGCCGCGCTCCGGCTCATTTTCCAGCCCGGCGACAGCGGTGTAGAACTGCTGCGGGTCGTAAGTATCCTCCACCACGGTCACGCCAAGCGGGTGCGCTGCCGCCACGAACTTCTGCAGTTCCTCGCCCCGGCGGTGGTATTCTGCTGCCGGCCATGTGTTGGGGTTGTAGTACAGCACCGTGATCTCAAAATACCGGCACAGCTGCTCCAGCACGGCACTGGAGCAGGGGCCGCAGCAGGCGTGGAGCAAAAGGCGCGGGCGGGCATCGCCAAGACCCGCCAGCACGGCGTCCATCTGCTGGGCATAGTTGCGTTGTGTTGCCATTGGTATCATCCTTTGCTATAATGGTCTTGCCTACATTATAACATATTTTACGATGAAATACAGGAGGTTCCCTTATGACGGAAGAAAAGATCGCCCGCATCAATGCGCTGGCCAAAAAAAGCAAGACCACCGGTCTGACCGAGGCCGAAAAGGCTGAACAGCAGGCACTGCGGCAGGAGTATCTGGCTGACATCAAGGCCAGCCTGCGCAGCCAGCTGGAGCGCACGTCCATTCAGGAGCCGGACGGCACCATCCACAAGGTGACCCTCCGTGCCGACCTTGAGAAGCCCCGCAGCTGAACGCACAATTTTACGCGCATTTTTTTGGAGGAAAACGCAGCTCAAAGCTGCGCTTTCCTCTTTTTTTGCGCGGAAAACTGTGCTATACTATACTAGCATTGGTGCGTGCATGATGCGCCGGTGCGCTTTCCCAAGGTGGCGTATCCCGGGCAAGGTGCACGGAAAAGGCTGTCTTTTGAAAAAAGGATAAAGAGGTCATTTATTATGCTTACTGCAATTACGGGTATCAACTGGGGCGATGAGGGCAAGGGCCGCATGGTCGACCTGATCAGCCAGGAGTACGACATCGTTGCACGGTATCAGGGCGGCAACAACGCAGGCCATACCGTTAAAAACGAGCGCGGCAAGTTCGTGCTGAACCTGCTGCCCTCCGGCATCCTGCGTCCCAATGTCGTCTGCGTCATGGGCAACGGCATGGTCATCGACCCGCATCATCTGGACGGCGAGATCAATAAACTGCGCGAGCAGGGCATTGCGATCACCCCGGAGAACCTGAAGATCTCCGACCGCGCAACCATCACCATGCCCTATCATGTGGAGCAGGATGGTCTGGAGGAAGCACGCCTGTCCAAGACCGGCGCACAGTTCGGCTCCACCAAGCGCGGCATTGCCTACGCTTACGGCGACAAGTACATGAAAAAGACCCTGCGCATGGGCGATCTGCTGCATCTGGATGACGCCGTGAAGAAGCGTCTGGTCACCATGGTGGATTCCAAGAATCTGGTCATGGAGGGCAGCTACAACGCAGCGCCCATCAGCGTGGACGAGATGTGGAACTGGCTCGAAAAGTATGCCGCCATCTTCAAGGACTACATCTGCGATGTGGGTCAGTATCTGGCCGATGCCGATGCAGCCGGCAAGAAGGTGCTGTTTGAGGCACAGCTGGGCGCCCTGCGCGATATCGATTTTGGCATCTACCCCTACACCACCTCCTCCAACGTCATCGGTGCTTATGCACCCATCGGTGCCGGTATCCCCGGCCACAAGCTGCACAACTCCATCGGTGTCATGAAGGCTTACTCCTCCTGCGTGGGTGACGGCCCTTTCACCGCCGAGCTGGCCATGACCGAGGAAGAGAAGCACGCTCTGCGTGAGGCCGGCCACGAGTACGGCGCAGCCACCGGCCGTCCCCGCCGCGTGGGCCCCATCGATCTGGTGGCAAGCCGCTACGGCGTGTTCTGCCAGGGCTGCGATGAGGTCGCTCTGACCCTGCTGGATGTGCTGGACTACATGGAAAAGATCCCCATGGTCACCGCCTACAAGCTGACCGATGGCACTACCACCACCCGCTTCCCCATGGGTGAAGCACTGGATACCGCACAGCCCGTGGTGGAGTACCTGCCCGGCTGGCACTGCGATATCACCGCAGCCCGCAAGTGGGAGGATCTGCCCCAGCAGACCCGCGATTATGTGGAGTATCTGGAAAAGGCTGTGGGCTGCAAGATCACCTATATCTCGGTGGGCGCAGAGCGCGAAGCCTACATCCACCGCGGCTGAGCTGCCGCAAAAAGCAGCCCCCGAGTTTCAGAAAAGGAAGCGTCACAGATGTTTGATATCATTACCGACAGCGCCTGCGACCTGACGCTGGACACCGCCAAGCAGCTTGGCATCGAGGTCGTGCCCTTTTATGTATCGCTGGACGGCGAGCATTACCGCAAGGAAGGGCTGGAGATCCCCGTGCGGGACTTCTATCAGTTCATGGTAGATAACCCGGCGGCCTATCCCAAGACCAGTCTGGCCTCCATCGAGGACTTTGAAAAGACCTTCCGCGCACACGCCGAGACGGGTCGGGATGTACTGTGTCTGGTGTTCACCGGCAAAATGAGCGGCTGCGTGGGCAGCGCCCGCAATGCCCGGGATCTGGTGCTGGAAGATTTCCCCGATGCCCGCATTGAGGTCATTGACAGCGCGGCGGCTACCGTTACCGAGTCCACCATGGTGGAAAACGCCGTGGCCATGCGGGACGCAGGCTGCACGCTGGACGAGACTGTGACTTGGCTGGAAGCGGAAAAATCCACCAACCAGATCTTCTTCACCGTGGGTGATCTGGACTACCTCATCAAGGGCGGGCGCATCGGCAAGGTGACCGGCCGCGCCGCCAATATGCTGGGGCTGAAGCCCATGATCCTGTTCAAGGAGGGCGAGATCTTCTCCGGCGGCGTAGCCCGCGGCCGGCAGAAGAGCTTTGAAAAGGCGCTGGAACAGCTGATGAACTATCTGGATGCCCACGGCGGCACCCCGGACGACTACCGCATTACGGTGGGCTACGGTTACGATGCCGACGAAGGCAAGCGTCTGTGGATGCAGACCCGTGCCGCCCTGCGCGCCAAGTACCCCGGCGCACAGTGTGAGGTAGGGCTGTTGCAGATCGGCTGCACCATTGCGGTGCACACCGGCCCCTATGCACTGGGCATGGGCGTCATGCGCCGCTGGAAAAAGCAGAACTAATAATATATAAAACAGAAGAAGGGACAGCCCGCAGGCTGTCCCTTCTTGTTTTTTTATAAAAGAAAAAGCGAAATCAAAAATACTTACAGCAGCGGGATGCCGGCCTTGGCGCAGGCTTCGCGGGTGGCCTTGTCCCACACGCTGGCCTGAACCTCGCCGATGTGGACGCTGCCCAGCAGCAGCATACACAGGCGGCTCTGGCCGATGCCGCCGCCAATGGTGTAGGGCAGTTCGCCAGCCAGCACTGCCTTGTGGAAGGGCAGGGTGCGGCGGTCGTCGCAGCCCGCCATGGTCAGCTGCCTGTCCATGCTTTCCGGGCTGACGCGGATGCCCATGCTGCTCAGCTCATAGCTGCACTGCAGCGGGTCGTTCCAGAACAGCAGGTCGCCGTTCAGATCCCAGTCATCGTAGTCCGGGGCGCGGCCGTCGTGGGGCTTGCCGCTGCGCAGCGGTGCACCGATCTTCATCAGGAAAGTGGTGCCGTTCTCCTTGACAAAGGCATTCTCCCGCTCCTTCGGGGTCAGATCGGGGTACTTGTCCTCCAGCTCCTGCGTGGTGACAAAGGTCACGTTGGGGGTGTGCAGGGGCAGATCCTGCAGCTGGGGGAACATGGCGTGCAGGTTCATCTCGGTGGCGCACACCGCAGACACGATGCAGCGCACCACGTTTTTCAGGTAGGTCTCGTTGCGGTCCTCCACCGTAATGATCTTTTCCCAGTCCCACTGGTCTACATAGACCGAGTGGAGGTTATCCAGCTCCTCGTCCCGGCGGATGGCGTTCATGTCGCAGTACAGACCCTTGCCCACGCGGAAATCGTAGTCCTTCAGTGCCTGACGCTTCCACTTTGCCAGCGACTGCACCACCTGTGCTTCGGTGCCGCTGTCCTTGATGTCAAAGGTCACCTTGCGCTCCACGCCGTTCAGGTCGTCGTTCAGGCCGGTGGAAGCCTCCAGAAACAGCGGTGCGGATACGCGGTATAGGTTGAGCGTGGCGCACAGGGTATCGGCAAACAGCCGCTTTACCGTGCCGATGGCGCGCTGGGTGTCGTACAGGTTCAGCGCGGGTTTGTAGTTTGCCGGGATGATGATCTTGCTCATAACGTTTACCCCTCATTCTGTGTGGTTTGCGCCCCGCTTTCCCGAGCCGGGGCGTGGCTTTTGCAAAGCCGGAATACTGCACCCATTATGGCACAATTTTTTACGAAAGTAAAGTGATAGCAGGAAAAAGACGGCGCGGCACAACTCTTTCGCTGCACTGTCTTTTCCGCATGGACGATTTAGAATGGCTTCCGCTATCGGGTTGCGGCACCCAGCATCCGCTTCGTGCCTTGGGCGGCACTTGCGTCTTGCTGGC
>OMAD01000598.1_pt1 | contig 11804 bp, 7 predicted proteins | sample 1644581 | NCBI WGS metagenome assembly OMAD01 (sample SAMEA103958120, study PRJEB25191) | human gut metagenome | biome: human-associated habitat [ENVO:00009003]; feature: intestine environment [ENVO:2100002]; material: feces | place: Germany | collected 2013/2015 | reverse complement strand
CGGCAGGGGCGCGACCATCTGGAACGGCAGCCGCTACCCGGCTGAGACCACCGACAGCCTGCACCATTATTCCGGTGCCCTGTGTATGGGCACCGATGCTTCCGGCGAGTGCGCCAGCGTGTTCTACGTGGTGGAATCGCTGCCGGGAGAGCAGTCGGTAACGCAGGAACTGGTGGATCAGATGAATGCTGCCGGTTACCGCGCCGAGGTGGTATCCGCTTACCAGACGGCGGGCGGTGCGCCTTATCTGGACTACACCGATACCGTGTTCGGGCAGGTGTACGAGGGCATGGACGTGGTGGATGCCATCGGCCAGACCGCCGTGGACGAAAACCAGAAGCCCCGTGAGGACATCACCATCAACAGCGTGAGCATCGAGACCTATCAGGGATAAATAGTAAAGTCAAAAAATGATGCCTGTGCGTGAGCACAGGCATCATTTTTTATATTTCCCCGGGGTGCTCCTTACGCCATGCAAGGTAGTCCTCCAGAATCACCGTGGCGCTGACCGAATCCAATATCTCCTTGCGGCGGCTGCCGTAGGTGCCGCTTTCGTCCAGAAGGTCGGCGGCGGCGCAGGTGGTCTGGCGCTCGTCCCACATCCGCACCGGCAGGCCGCTCCAAAGCTCCACGGTCTTTGCCAGCTTGCGGCTCTTGGCGGCGCGTTCGCCCTCGGTGCCGTCCATATTCAGCGGCAGACCGATCAGAATCATCTCGGCTTCGATCTCCTTCGCCACCTCGCATACCCGGGCGGCTACCTTATTGCGGGCTTTTAAAGTGATCTGGGGCGTGATGGCGGTGGTAAGAAATTCGGTGCGGTCGCAGGTGGCAAGGCCGGTGCGGCTGTCCCCGTAGTCAACGGCTAAAATCTTCATACAAAGTCCCTTTCCGGTGTGCAGGCTGTTTTTTTCAGTGTACCACAGCTGGCAGGGGATTGCAAAGAAAAGCTGTAGTTTTATCACCGGTTTCGTGTTACAATAAAGGCAAAAATCAACGAGCGGGAGGAAACCGAAATGCTGAAACTGGTTCTGGGCGCTTCCGGCAGCGGCAAGACCACCCTGCTGTATGCCCGCATCCGTGCCCGCGCCGAGGCGGGAAAGCGCAGCATCCTGCTGGTGCCGGAGCAGTTTACTTCCAGCACCGAAGCGCGCATCTACCGGGAGCTGGGAGATGCCCTTTCCGGCATGGTGGAAAGCTATTCCTTTACCAGTCTGGCCGAGCATATCCTTGCGGTAGAGGGCGGCGCGGCGGTGCAGACCCTGACCGATGCCGGGCGGGCGGTGCTGGTGCGCCGTGCGCTGGAGGAATTGCAGGATAACGTGCACTACTACTACCGCCACCGGCGCAGCGCGGCCTTTTGCCAGATGGCTGCCGAGACCATTGATGAGCTGAAAAGCGCCGGGCTTTCCGGGCAGCAATTGCAGGAGCTTGCCCGGGACTGCGGCTCCGAGAGCGCAAAGCTGGGCGAACTGGCACTCATTTTTCAGGGCTACGAAAGCCTGCTGGCGGGCACCGGCATGGATCCCGCCGACCGTCTGGAACTGGCGGCAGACCGTCTGGAAGCTGCGCTTGCCCGGGACGAACTGCCGGACTTTTTGCGCGAGCGCGAGGTGTTCATTGACGAGTTCGACACCTTCAACGCGCCCAAAAAGCGGCTGATGGGTGCCATGCTGGCCGCGCTGCCTGCCGTGACGGTGGCGCTGTGTGAGGACGGCGCACCCATGCAGCCCGGGGACCTGGAACTGTTCTCCGGTGCAAAGCAGGTGGCGGCGCAGCTGCGCCAGCTGGCGCGCAAAAACGGCGCACAGGTGGCCGCGCCGGAACTGCTGCGGCGGGACCTGCGCCATAAGGATGCGCCGGGGCTTGCCGCCTTGACCGAGCTGCTGGAGACCGGCAGCTGCACCCCGCCGGAAAGCGCTCCGGAGCTGCGGCTGTTTGCCGCCGCCAGCCGGGAGGAGGAAGCCCGCTGCGCTGCTGCCGCCATCCGCCGCCTGATGCGGCAGGGCGTGCGCTGCGGAAAGATCGCGGTGGTCTGCCGCGATATCAGTCTGTACCGGGCTGCGGTGCGGTACGAGTTCCGCATGGCAGAGATCCCGTTGTACTGCGACGAGCCCACCACCCCGGAGTTCAGCGCACCCGCCACGGCGGTGCGGGCGCTGCTGGCACTGCTGCGGGGCGCGGACATGACCGAGCAGCTGACCGTACTGGCAAAGACCGGCCTGTGCGACCTGACTGAGCCGGAAGTCTGTGCGCTGGAAAACTACGCCTACACGTGGTCGCCCAATGCTGCGGCGTGGCGGGCAGAATTTACCAAAAGCCCCCGGGGCTTCGGCGATGCCGAACTGACTGAGGAGGACACCCAGAACCTGACCCGTGCCGAGAACGCCCGCAAAAAGCTGGTGACGGCGGTGGATACTTTGCGCGGCAAGGTGCGCAGTGCCAACGCCGAGCAGATCAGCCGGGCGCTGTATTTCTGCCTGAAGGAGCTGGGCGCAGAGGGACAGCAGGCTGTGCAGGTGGAGGATATCCGCACTGCCCGGGGCATCCCGGCGGCAGAGGAAGCCGCCCGCGAGTGGAACGTGGTGATGCAGCTGCTGGACGAGATGGCGCGGCTGCTGGGCAGTCAGGGCATCACCGTGCCGGAGTACGAGGATCTTTTCAGCCTGCTGCTGCGCTCCTCCGACCTTGGGCACATCCCGCAGACCTTGGACGCAGTGGTGCTGGCAAGTGCCGGCAAAATGCGTCTGGATGCACCGGACTATGTGTTCGTGCTGGGGCTTGCGGAGGGGGAATTTCCCTCTACTCCCGCAGAGAGCGGCCTGCTGACCCATGCCGACCGCGATCTGCTGATGGCAAAACAGATCGACCTGCCGGACTGCTTTGAGAACCGCGTGGTGCGCGAGCAGGTCTGTTTCTACAAAGCCCTTACCGCCCCGGCAAAGGGGCTGTGGATGAGCTGGCCGAAAGGACAGGGGCAGACCCTGTGCGCTGCGCTGGAACCCATCGTGGAGGCATTGCAGCCCGCCGCGCCGCAGCTGGAACTCATCGACCTTGCCGCCACTCCCGCAGACGGTCTGGACGTGCTGGGCGGCGGCTGGCCGATGACCGAACTGGAACGCGCCAGCCTGACCGAGGCGCTGCGCGCCCCCGGCGAGGGGGTGCAGGCACCCCGGGGACTGGCACTGCTGCAGCGCATGGAGGAGGATCCGCCCCGGCAGGTGCAGGATCTGCCCACGCTGGAAATGCTGCTGGGCAGGCGGCTGCACATCTCGCCCAGCCAGCTGGAAAAATACTATACCTGCCGCTACGGCTACTTTTTGCAGTATGTGCTGGGGCTCAAGCCCCGCCGCCGTGCGGAGCTTTCGGCTGACCAGAGCGGCACCCTGATGCACTGGGTCTTGCAGATGGCACTGGACCCCCACCCCGGGGCGGACAATCCCTGCGCCGGGCTGCGTCCTTTTTTGGAACTGGACGACGCCGCCATGGCTGACCTTGCCGCCGCGCTGGTGGACGAGTACGCGCGGCGCTATCTGCCAGAGGATACCGCACGCTTTGCCTATCTGCTCTCCCGGCTGAAAAAGAGCATGACCAGCCTGTTGTGCTATCTGCGGGACGAGCAGAACCAGTCCCAGTTCAAGCCCGTGGCCTGTGAGCTGAAAATAGGCAGGGGCGAGGACGCCGTGCCCGGGCAGGTGTACCGCCTGTCAGACGGGCGCACGGTGCAGCTGGTGGGCACGGTGGACCGCGCAGACGAGTGGATCGAGGACGACGGCACCCGCTGGGTGCGGGTGGTGGACTACAAGACCGGCACCAAAAAGCTGAACCTGAAGGAGGTCTACTGCGGGCTGGACTGCCAGATGCTGCTGTATCTGTTCAGCCTGACCCGGGATTCCGGCGGGCGCTTTACCGGCGCGCAGCCGGCGGGCGTTTTGTATCTGCTGGCAGACCCCGCCCCCCAGACCCTGCCGCGCGGGCAGGCCGCCCGGGCAGTGGAGTACCAGCTGGACGGCCTTGTGCGGGACGAGCAGAAGATCTTTGACGCCATGGACGCGGACGAAACCGGCAAGTACCTGCCCTTTGGCTACCGCAACGGCGCACCCAGCCCCTACCAGAAGGAGAAACGAGCCGACAGTGCCAAACTCAGCCGTATCCAGCTGCATCTGGACGACCTTGTCACCCAGATGGGCGAGCAGCTTTACGGCGGGCAGATCGACGCCGAGCCGCTGGTGGTGAGCAGCAGCAAAAGCCCCTGCACTTGGTGCGATTACAGCTTTATCTGCTGCCACGAGACCGGGCTGCACGAGCGCGCGCTGGAAGCCCCCGCAAAACCCTTTGAACCCGAGGAAGAACCCGAAGAAAAGGAGGAACAGCCGTGAGCGGACCCAAATGGACCCCAGCGCAGCAGGCCGCCATCGCCGACCGGGGCGGTGCGCTGCTGGTAAGCGCAGCCGCAGGCAGCGGCAAGACCGCCGTGCTGACCGAGCGGGCGGTGCAGCTGATCACCGACCCGGAGCACCCGGTAAACGCCGACCGGCTGCTCATCGTCACCTTTACCAACGCGGCGGCGGCAGAGCTGCGCGCCCGCATCGGGCAGGCGCTGCTGCACCGCAGCCAGCTGCAGCCCGGCAACGCCATGCTGCGCCGTCAGCGGATGCTGTTGCAGCGCGCGCCCATCTGCACCATTGATGCTTTTTGTCTGAACCTGCTGCACAAGCACTTTCAGGCGCTGGACATCCCGCCGGATTTTGCCCCGGCAGACCCCGGTACCGTGCAGCTGCTGCGGGGGGCGGCACTGGCCGAAACGCTGGAAAACGCCTACCGCGACCCGGATTTCTGCGCCTTTGCAGACCTGTACGGCAAGGGACGCACGGATAAACCGGCGGGCGATGCCATTTTGCAGATCTACGATTTTCTGCGGGCACTGCCGGACTACGACCGCAAGCTGGATGAGTTTCTTGCGCCTTACGTGCAGGAAAACGGTTTTGCCGCCACCTGCTGGCACGACCTGCTGCTGGCCGAAGCCGCCCGCTGCGCCAAGGCTGCACGGGAGCTGCTGATGGCAGCACTGGCCGACTGCCGGGCGGATTTTGATCAGGAACTGGCAGCCGCTGAGGAAAAAAAGTCCCCCTCTGCCCGGGCAAAGGCACAGCTTGCGGTGGCAGAAAAATACGAGGAAGCCGGTACAAGGCTGGAAAAGGCCGCCGCCCTCTTTGCGCAGGCAGAGCAGCTGGCTGCTGCCGGACAGTGGGACCCGCTGTACGACCTGCTCACCCCCTATGTGCTGGGCATGGAGGAAGCGCCCGGGCTGAAAGGCATGAAAAAGCGTCTGGGCGGCGACCACAAGGCGGAGATCAAGACCCGCTCGGACGAAGCCGCCGCCCTGTTCGAGCAGATGACCCAGCTCATCTGCTGTTCCGAAGCCGAAGCCGAGACCGACCGGCAGATCACCCTGCCCCGGCTGCGGGCGCTGTTTGCCGCCGTGCGGGACTTCGATGCCCGGTTCACAGCCAGAAAAAGGGAGCGCAAGCTGCTGGAATTCAGCGATTTTGAGCACCTTGCCCTGCGGCTGCTGCGCACCCCGGAGGGCACGCCCACCCCCTTGTGTGAGAACATCCGTCAGGACTACGCCGCCGTGATGGTGGACGAATATCAGGACACGAACGCCTTGCAGGATGCGCTTTACCGCTGCCTTGCCGCCCCGGCGGGAGATAACCTTTTCCTTGTGGGCGACTTAAAACAGAGCATCTACCGTTTCCGGCAGGCAGAGCCGGGCATCTTCCGGCAAAAGCTGGACAGCTGGCCGCTGCTGCCGGGCGCAAAAGCCCGTCCCCGCCCGCCGGAGGGCACCCCGGGCACGGACGCTCTGCTGGCGCTGGATGCAAACTTCCGCTCCGCACCGCAGGTGGTGGCGGGCATCAACTACCTCTTTGAGCAGCTCATGACCCCGGAGCTGGGCGATACCGCCTACGGCGACGGGCAGCGTCTGGTCTGCGGCGCACCCGGGGAATATCAGGGCAGCGTGGAGGTGCAGTTTCTGCCGGATGACGAAGCCGAAACGGATGCGGGCTGGATCGCCGAGCGCATCGAGCAGCTGGTTTCTGCCGGGGAACCGGTGCGGGAGGGCAGCACCACCCGCCCGGTGCGGTACGAGGACTGCTGCGTGCTGCTGGCGGCACGCACCGAGTTCCCGGCCTATGTGGAGGCGCTGACTGCCCGGGGCATTCCGGTATACGCTGACGCCCGGGAGAACCTGATGCTTGCGCCCCACATCCGCCCCCTCATCGCTCTGCTCAAGGTCATCGACGACCCCTCGCAGGACATCTATCTGGCTGCCGCCATGCTGGGTCCCATGTTCGGCTTTACGGAGGATGATCTTGTGCGGCTGCGCGCCCGCAGCCGTCAGGTACAGGCCGAACCGGACAAAAAGCCCGCCCGCATCAGCCTGTACGGCGCGCTGCTGCTGGCGCTGGAGGACCCGGCAGACGATCCCTTTACCGAGAAGGTGAAGGATTTCTACGCCCATCTCACCGCGCTGCGGCAGATGGCGCGCAGCGCTCCGGCAGAGCAGCTGCTGGAAGAAATTTTTGCCTCCACCGGCTATCTGGCGGCGCTGGGCGTACTGGAAAACGGTGCCCGCCGCCGGGAGGATGCCCGCCGGTTTGCCTCCTTCTGCGCCACCTCCGGCGCAGGCGGCATCTCGGCGCTGGTGCGCGCTATTGATGCCGCCGCGCAGGCCGGCAGCACCGGACAGGACACCGTGCCCAGCGGGGTGCACCCGGGGTGCGTGTCCATCATGACCATCCACCGCTCCAAGGGCTTGCAGTTCCCGGTGGTGTTTGTGGGGGATACAGCCCGTAAGTTCAACGCCTCGGATATCCGTCAGCCGGTGCTGGTGCACCGCACTTTCGGCGCGGGGCTGCGGCTGCGCCCGGAAAACGGCGAGGGTGCTTACAAGACCGCCGCCTACACCGCGCTGGCTGCTGTCCACGCCAAAGAGTTGCGCAGCGAGCAGATGCGCCTTTTGTATGTGGCGCTCACCCGCGCACAGGATAAGCTCATCCTCACCGTACCCCTGAGCAGCGGCAAGAGTGCAAAGCCCTTTGCCAAGGCAGCGGCTTTTCTGGCTGCCGGGGCGGGAGCCACGCTGCATCAGCAGGCCAACAGCTTTGCCGACTGGCTGCGGGCGGCGCTGCTGGTGCACCCGAACGGCGGGGTGCTGCGGCAGCTTTCCGGCAACCGGGAGCTGCTGTTTGTACAGACCGAAAGCGCGATGGATATCAAGGTGTGTGACGATGCTGTACAGCTGTCCGAGGAACCGGATGCAGCCACGCCGGACGAAGCACCGGAGACCGACCCGGCACTGGTGGAGAAGCTGCGGCAGAACTTTGCGTGGCAGTACCCGGCGGCAGCGCTTGCACAGGTGCCCGCCAAGGTCAGTGTGACCAGCATCGTGCACAAGGCCGAACAGACCACGCTGGAGCGCCCGGGCTTCCTTTCCAAGGACGGTCTGACCGCCGCCGAGATGGGCACGGCTCTGCACGCTTTTCTGGAGCACGCAGACTTTGCCCGGCTGGCCGAAGCCAAGGCTGCGGGCACGCTGGACGAAGCCATCCCGGCAGAGCGGGATCGTCAGGTGGCATTGCAGCTGACCGCCCCGGAGATCGCGGAAAAGCTGGACGCGGTGTGCATCCGCCGCTTTGTGGAAAGCGAAGCCTTTGCAAAGATCTGCGCCGCGCAGCAGGTGCTGCGGGAACTGCCCTTTATCACCGCGCTGCCCGCCGGTGCGGTACTGGCGGCACAGGGGCACGAAGCGCTGCCTGCTGCCGCAGACGCGCAGGTGCTGGTGCAGGGCATCGCCGACCTTGTGCTGGTGTACCCGGATCATCTGGAACTGCTGGACTACAAGACCGACCGCCGCAAAGCCGAGAGCGATTTCCTGCGCGCCTACCGCGCCCAGCTGAACCTTTACGCCATTGCCATCGAAAAGCGCTTTGCGCCTAAAAAGGTGATCTATAAGGGCATCTACTCCTTTGCACTGGGCAAACTGATCGAAGCATAAGGGGAATACCCCTTCAGTCTGCTCGTTTCACGCGCAGGCGATGACGGAAGGGGTAAAATGGCAGCTTGTGCGTCCCGTTGGCCGGAAAGTCATATTTTTTCCAAAGAACGCATAAAAAATGCTTGACAGGGCAGATAAAGCGTGGTAGAATAGCCGAGTAAAGAAAGCAGCTACGGCCTGTGCCGCGCTCGCCTTGCGGGAAAATGTCCCCGGGCTATACCCGAAACAGCAGCTTATTCTTTTGAGAATGCTGCGGCTTTGTGTGAAATTTCGCGCGGCTGTCCAGAATATGGGCGGCCGCGTTTTCTATGCCAAATATTGCAACACTATGGATTTTGTTTGGAGGTGCATTCATTATCGCTACCGCTGGAAAGTCGAAGGAACTGGAGATCAACGGTCAGATCCGTGACCGTGAGGTCCGTCTGATCGGTGCAGACGGCGAGCAGAAGGGCGTTGTGTCCATTCAGGTGGCCATGCGCGCTGCAGAAGAAGCCGGGCTCGATCTGGTAAAGATCGCACCGCAGGCTGTGCCGCCTGTGTGCAAGGTGCTGGACTACGGCAAATACCGTTTTGAACAGCAGAAGAAGGAGAAGGAAGCCAAGAAGAACCAGAAGGTTGTCGAGGTCAAGGAGACCCGCCTTTCGCTCAATATTGACACCAACGACTTCAACACCAAGCTCAACCAGACTGCCAAGTTCCTGGCAGCCGGACACAAGGTAAAGGTTTCGATCCGTTTCCGCGGCCGCGAAATGGCGCACAGTGCTCTGGGCGCAGACGTGCTGAAGCGGTTTGCCGAGGCGCTGCCTCAGGCATCCACCGATAAGCCGCCCGTGCTCGAGGGCCGCACGATGTCCATTCTGCTGATCCCGAAACCCAATAAGGACTAATTTTAGGAGGAAACTAAAATGGCTAAGATGAAACTGAAGACGCACTCCGGCGCTAAGAAGCGCTTTAAGCTGACCAAGAACGGCAAGATCAAGCGCGGTCATGCATTCCGCAGCCACATCCTGACCAAGAAGACCACCAAGCTGACCCGTGGCTACCGTCAGCCCAGCTACGTTGATAAGACCAACGCAGCTACCATCAAGAGCATGCTGCCCTACGCCTAAGAGCGAGCCGCAGGTACACAAAACTTTCTACGAGATACTAAAGGAGATATAAAAAATGGCACGTATCAAAGGCGCAACCATGACCCACAAACGTCGTAAGAAGATGCTGAAGCTGGCCAAGGGCTTCTACGGCTGCAAGAGCAAGCACTTTAAGATGGCCAAGCAGCAGGTCATGAAGAGCGGCAACTACGCTCTGGCTGGCCGCCGCATGAAGAAGCGTCAGTTCCGCAACCTGTGGATCTGCCGCATCAACAACGCAGTTCGTCCTCTGGGCATGAACTACTCCACCTTTATGGCTGGCCTGAAGAAGGCAGGCATCGAGCTGAACCGCAAGATGCTGTCCGAGATGGCCATCAACGATCCTCAGAGCTTTGCCGCTCTGGTCGAGACCGTGAAGAACGCCTGATAAAGACCTTGCATCGTGACGCCCGCGCGTATACGCGGGCGTCCGTTTTGTATCCGGGCATTTTTTGCGGCCAGGGAAACAAGGCAACGGGGCAGCGCCCTGCCGCAGAAACCTGCGGCAGACGCTGCCCTTTTTCTATTGTATCCATAGCAATTCAACTTTATAATACGACGGCAACAGCGTTGAATTGCATATCGCAAGTATGCTGTTTGGATACCGCATTGATTTCTTGACTTGCGATAAAGCAAAAGCAGACACACCTGTTCGGGAGGGACTCATGGACGAAAAGATCACCAGCCGGGAAAACGCAAAAATAAAATATGCCTGCCGCCTTGCTTCCAGCGCAGCATTCCGCCGCACCGAGGGGCGTTTTCTGGCCGAAGGGCGCAAGCTGTGCCCGGAGCTTTGCCGCGGTGCAGAGCTGGAGACCCTGTTTTATACCGAAAATGCGATGGAAAAATGCCCGGAGCTTGCCGCTTTGCCGGGCGAGCATTATCTGGTAGAGGATCATGTGGCGGACAAGCTGGCAGACGTGGGCACCCATCAGGGGGTGTTCGGGGTGTTCCGCACCCCGGTGCATACCTTGGAGGAGGTGCGCCCCGGCGGGCGGTATCTGGCGCTGGAACGGGTGCAGGACCCCGGCAACGTGGGTACCTTGCTGCGCAGCGCGGCGGCCTTTGGCTTTGACGGCGTCATCCTCAGCGAGGGCTGCGCTAGCGTCTACGCCCCCAAGACCCTGCGCGCTTCCATGGGCGCGGCGGTGCGCATCCCGGTCATCGAGACCGGTGCCATGCAGCAGGCCATTGCCCTGCTGCGGGAAAAAGGCATCACCTGCCTTGCGGCGGCGCTGTATCAGTCCCAGCCGCTCAGCGCGGCAAAGGCCGGGTATCCCGGCGGTGTCTGCGTAGTCATCGGCAGCGAGGGTCAGGGTCTGACCGACGAGACCATCGCCGCCTGCAACAGCACGGTGCGCATCCCCATGACCGACCGGGTTGAAAGCCTGAACGCCGGCATCGCGGGCAGCATCCTGCTGTGGCACTTCCGGGAGGAGAGCCTGTGACCGGGCAGACCAGCCTGTTCCCGCCGGAGCCTGCACCCGACCCGCTGCTGTGCTGGCTGTGGCTGTCGCAGGTGCTGGGACCCGCCAGCCTCCACGCCGGAAAGGTGCTGGACGCCTTTGGCGGCGCACAGGAGGCGTGGGAAGCGCGGGAGACCGAGGAATTCCGGCAGGCAGCAGGGGATACAGCCTTTAAGCGGGCAGCACAGCTGGATGCAGAAAGCTTCCACACGCTGGTGATGCAGTGCGATGCCCTTCGGGTGCGCATCCTGCCCTTTGACGACCCGGACTACCCGCTGGCTTTTTCACGCATTCCGGATATGCCGCTGGTGCTTTACTGCACCGGCAACCCCCGCTGGCTCAACGAGCCCGGGGCGGTGGGCATCGTGGGCAGCCGCAAGCCCACGGAATACGGCCTGAACGCGGCGGCGGATATCGGCGGGGAACTGGCAAAAAACGGAGCTGTCATCGTCAGCGGTCTGGCCGATGGGCTGGACAGCGCCGGGCACCGGGCGGCAGTGAAAAACGACTGCCCCACCATCGCGGTGATGGGCGTGCCCATCGACCGTACCTATCCGGCAGCCAATGCCGCTTTGCGGCAGAAGATCGAGCAAAAGGGCTGCGTCATCAGCGAGTACCCGCCATACAGTGAATATGTCGGCCCTACCTGCTTTTTGCAGCGCAACCGGCTCATTGCGGCGCTCAGCTCTGCGCTGCTGGTGGTGGAAGCACAGGAGAAAAGCGGCACCATGTCCACCGTGTCCCATGCAGAACGCTATGGAAAACCGGTGTTTGCGGTGCCGGGCAGCATCTACTCGCCCAACTCCGCAGGCACCAACGGCCTGCTGCGGGATGGTCGTGCCCGCGCTGTGAGCAGTGCAGATGACCTGATGGGCCCGCTGGGCCTGCGCCGGCAGAGCACAGCGGCGGTGACGGCAAAGCAGCCGGAGCCTCTGAGCGAGAACGAGCGGAAGGTGCTTTCCTGCATCGGCCCGCAGCCGCTTGGCATTGAGGAGCTCTGCGTGCGCAGCGGCCTGCCCACGGCAGCACTGCTGGGCACCCTGATGAAGCTGGAGCTTTCCGGCAGGGTGCTGTGCATGCCGGGAAAGCGCTATATGATAAAATAGTATAATTTCCGCTGGCGCAGCACACAACAGCTGTGGTATATTATAA
>OMAD01000593.1_pt1 | contig 11853 bp, 6 predicted proteins | sample 1644581 | NCBI WGS metagenome assembly OMAD01 (sample SAMEA103958120, study PRJEB25191) | human gut metagenome | biome: human-associated habitat [ENVO:00009003]; feature: intestine environment [ENVO:2100002]; material: feces | place: Germany | collected 2013/2015 | reverse complement strand
GAAGCGCCCGGATCGTAGTCAACCGCCACAATATTCGCCTTCGGATACTGACGGCGAATTTCTTTGATAACACCTTTGCCAACGATGTGGTTTGGCAGGCAGCCGAACGGCTGGATACAAACAATATTCGGAACATCATCATGGATCAGCTCCATCATTTCACCGGTCAGGAACCATCCTTCTCCGGTCTGGTTACCAATGTTTACGATCGTTTTTGCATTTTCCACCGTTTCATAAATGCTGCTCGGAGGCGTGAAGTGGGTACTCTTCTCAAAGGCATGGCGTGCACTTCCGCGAAGGAATTCAATGCCACGGATACCGAGACGGGAAATCAGGGCGGTCTTTTTGCTCATGCCCAGATAATCAGCCTTATAAATCTGGTTGTAGAAGCAGTAGAGCATGAAGTCTACCAGATCCGGCACAACGGCCTCTGCTCCTTCGGATTCTAAGAGATCCACAAGGTAATTGTTGGCAGCTGGTGCAAATTTTACCAGAATTTCACCGACGATACCGACGCGGGGCTTTACTTCATTCGTAATCGGAATCGCATCGAAGTCGGCAATGATCTGACGGCACATTTTGTTAAAAGTGGCTAAACGCATATGCTTTCCGGAAACAAATTCGCGGCACTTCTTTAACCATTTCTGATGTACTTTTTCTACAGAGCCTTGGGTCTGTTCATAAGGACGCATACGGTATACACAGCGCATGAAGATATCGCCAAAGATGGCAGCGTAGGCAACACGCATCAGCATTTCGGCATTCAGATGGAATCCGGGGTTTGTTTCAATACCGCCAAGATTCAAGGAAATAACCGGGATCTGCGGCATTCCGGCCTTCTCTAAGGCGCGGCGGATAAAGCCGACATAGTTGGTTGCACGACATCCGCCACCGGTTTGTGTCATAATGACGGCTACCTTGTTAAGATCATATTTACCGGATAGCAAGGCATCCATAATCTGACCGACCACCATTAAGGAAGGGTAGCAGGCATCGTTGTTTACATATTTTAATCCGACATCTACGGCACGACGGTTATCGTTTCCGAGAATCTCAAAGTTGTATCCGCAGGCACGGAACGCAGCCTCAATGACATCGAAATGGATTGGAGACATCTGCGGGGCAAGAATGGTATAGTCCTTTCGCATTTCCTCAGTAAAGGGCACCTTCGTGATGGCACTGGAGCGGATCGTACGCTGCTTGTTCAGCTTTTCCCTGACACGGATCGCAGAGAGCAGGGATCGGATACGGATTCTGGCAGCGCCGAGGTTATTTACCTCATCAATTTTCAGACAGGTATAAATCTTATCTGAGCCTGTCAGAATATCATTAACCTGATCAGTCGTAACAGCATCCAGACCACAGCCAAAGGAATTTAACTGAATCAGATCCAGATTATCTACGGTCTTTACATAGCTTGCGGCTGCGTAGAGACGGGAATGGTACATCCACTGGTCGGAAACGATTAACGGACGTTCCGGCTTCGCCAGATGGGAAACGGAATCCTCGGTTAAAACAGCAATATCATAAGAGGTAATCAGCTCCGGAATACCATGGTTGATTTCAGGGTCGATATGATAAGGTCTTCCGGCTAAAACAATACCACGTTTTCCGGTCTCCTTTAAATACTGTAGGGTTTCCTCCCCTTTTTTCTGCATGTCGGTACGTGCGGCATTTAATTCGTTCCATGCCTTTTCACTTGCAGCAATGACTTCTTTGGAGGGAAGCTCTTTAAACTCACGAACCAGTGCTTCAGTGATAGTTTTGAGGTCGCGGAAGGACATGAAGGGATTCCTCAGAATGACTTCACCACGTTCGATTTCTTCCACGTTATTCTTGATATTTTCGGAATAAGAGGTAACAATCGGGCAGTTGTAGTGATTGTTGGCGTCCTCAAATTCATTACGTTCATAAAAGAGAGCGGGATAGAAAATGAAATCGACCTTCTGGTTGATGAGCCAACTGACATGTCCGTGAGCCAGCTTTGCCGGGTAACATTCGGATTCACTCGGAATGGATTCAATGCCAAGCTCATAAATCTTACGATTGGATACCGGAGAGAGAATCACACGGTAGCCGAGCTCCTTAAAGAAGGTTGCCCAGAACGGATAATTTTCGTACATGTTAAGCACACGTGGAATGCCGACCGTGCCACGTGTGGCTTCTTCGGCTGAAAGCGGTTCATAACCGAAGACTCTCTTTAATTTATAATCAAACAGATTGGGAACGTTGTTCTCATTTTTCTGTTTGCCAAGACCACGTTCGCATCGGTTGCCGGAAATGTACTGACGTCCGCCGGAGAACTTGTTGATGGTCAGACGGCAGTTGTTGGTACAGCCCTTACATTTTGCCATGCTGGTTTCAAACTGCAGGGACAGAATCTTGTCAAAGGGCAGCATGGTCGTTTCGTAATCTGTGCTGTAACGCTCCCTGGCAATAAGGGCAGCACCGAAGGCACCCATGATTCCGGCAATGTCCGGACGGATGGCTTCACAGCCGGCAATCTTTTCAAAGCTTCGCAAAACAGCATCGTTATAGAAGGTTCCTCCCTGTACCACGATATTTTTGCCAAGGGCAGAAGCGTCGGATACCTTGATGACCTTAAATAAGGCATTCTTGATGACGGAGTAGGCAAGTCCGGCGGAAATGTCCGGGACGCTGGCTCCCTCCTTCTGTGCCTGCTTTACCTTGGAATTCATGAATACAGTACAACGGGTACCTAAGTCAATCGGATGCTCGGCAAAGAGAGCGGCCTTTGCAAAATCATGGACACTGTAATTTAAGGACTTGGCAAAGGTCTCAATAAAGGAACCGCATCCTGAGGAGCAGGCTTCGTTAAGCTGCACACTGTCTACGGTCTGATTCCTGATCTTGATACATTTCATATCCTGGCCGCCGATATCTAAGATACAATCCACGGAAGGATCGAAGAATGCTGCCGCATAATAATGGGCAACGGTCTCTACTTCGCCGTCATCTAAAAGGAAAGCAGCCTTCATAAGCTGTTCCCCGTATCCGGTAGAGCAGGAGCGGACCACATGCACATCGGGAGGGAGCTGCTTGGAAATTTCCTTCATGGAACGAATGGCCGTCTTCAGGGGACTACCGTCGTTACTGCTGTAGAAGGAATAAAGTAAGGAGCCGTCTTCTCCGACAAGTGCAATCTTCGTGGTCGTACTTCCGGCGTCGATACCCAGATAGCAGTTTCCGTGATACGTGGATATATCTGCGGTTTTTACGTGGTGGGTTTCGTGGCGCTTACAGAACGCATCGTATTCTTCTTTGCTTGCAAAGAGAGGATCCATACGTTCTACTTCAAATTCCATTTTGATATCGGAAGAGAGCTTCTGCACCATTTCTTCCATGGTATAAGAAACCTCTTCTTTGGCATTCAATGCAGAACCGATTGCTGCAAATAAATGGGAATGTTCTGTTTCAATGGTATGCTCCTCATCCAGTTTTAAGGTGCGGATAAAAGCAGCCTTTAATTCAGACAGGAAGTGGAGCGGACCGCCTAAAAAGGCAATGTGGCCGCGGATCGGTTTCCCACAGGCAAGACCACTGATGGTCTGGTTGACAACGGCCTGGAAAATGGAAGCTGCGAGGTCTTCCTTGGTTGCCCCTTCGTTGATGAGGGGCTGGATATCGGACTTGGCAAATACGCCACAGCGCGCAGCAATGGTGTAGAGGGATTTGTAGCCCTTGGCATATTCGTTTAATCCGGCCGCATCGGTCTGTAACAGGGAAGCCATCTGGTCGATAAAGGAGCCTGTACCGCCGGCACAGATTCCGTTCATACGTTGTTCCACGTTACCGCCTTCAAAATAAATAATCTTGGCATCTTCACCACCTAATTCGATCGCAACATCCGTTTTCGGTGCAATTTCCTTTAATGCAGTGGCAACCGAAATTACCTCCTGGACAAAGGGAACCTTCAGATGGTTGGCAAGGGTTAATCCACCGGAGCCTGTGATCATGGGGTGCAGCCTTATATTTCCTAATTGACTGTATGCATCACTAAGAAGGGAATGAAGTGTTTCCCTGATGTTCGCGAAATGTCTCTTGTAGTCGGAAAAAAGGATGTTGTGTGCACTATCCAGAATGGCAATCTTAACGGTGGTTGAGCCGATATCAATGCCGAGTGTATATTGCTTGTTTTCCATATTTTACCGCCTTTCATTTCCTTATTTGATTTGTAACTATTCAGAGCCATGCAAATTATGGCAATTGGACATAGAATGCCTGCATTCATATGGACATTTGACATGATTTATATGGCGAAATAACCACATGAGTAAACTACGCTGTGAAACAACGGTTTTACGAATGCGGTTCTGAATAGTTACTTTACTTTAATTTCTGTGTAGCCACCATGTGATTATACGACACGAATCGGCAAAAAGCAACGGAACATTTGCGTTTACATTTTGAAGCCGGAATGATAGAATAAATGGACTAATAGTTTTTGAAAGGCGTAGAAGAATGAGTAATTTTGAAAAGAAATTCGGTAAATATGCAATTAAGAATCTGTCGTTGATCCTCATCATGTTTTATGCATGCGGTTATCTCATGAAATGGATCAATCCGGGCTTTTTTACCTATTTATATTTGAATCCGTATGAAATCATTCACCATTTCCAGATCTGGAGACTTTTGACATGGCTGATTGTTCCGCCGGACAGCTTTGACTTCTGGACACTGCTCATGCTTTATTTTTACTATTCGATCGGCACGAGCTTAGAGCGTACCTGGGGAACCTACCGGTATAATGTCTATATTTTTTCCGGTATTCTTTTTACGGCAGTTGGAGCTTTTATCCTGTATGGAGTAAGTTCCCTGCTTGGGGCACAGAGCCTTGGATTATGGACAACGGTAAATGGTTATATTACCTATCCGACGATGTTCAGCACCTACTATGTCAATATGTCCATCTTTTTAGCTTATGCGGCAACCTTCCCGGATTATGAAGTATTGTTGTTTTTTATCCTGCCGATCAAGGTGAAGTTTCTTGGTATTATTTACGGGGCGATGCTGGTTTACCAGTTCATTGTCGGTTATGGAACGAGCTCGGCTCTGTTTTACTATAACCTCGGCATCCGTTTCGTGATTACAGCATCCCTTCTTAATTTTGTGGTATTTTTCTTTACCAGCCGCAGAAAGGTACGCAGGGGACCGATCCGGATTACGAGACAGCAGGCAGCAAAACAACAGTCATTTCGTCATGAGGCGAAGAAGAGTGGCAGTATCACCAGGCATAAATGTGCTGTCTGTGGAAGAACGGATGAGACGAATCCGGAGCTGGAGTTCCGCTTCTGCTCGAAGTGTAACGGAAATTATGAATATTGTCAGGATCATCTGTTTACCCATACGCATGTACAATAAGATATCTGGCAGAACAGTTAGGATATTCTAAGTATTTGGAAAGAAGGACTGATATGAATAAAGAAATACTTTTTGCACAAAAGCTCGGAGAAATCCGGAAGCTTGCTAAAGAACAGGGCAATTATGTGACAAAGAAGCAGGTTGCAGAGGCATTTGCAGAACTGGAATTTCAGGAAGACCAGTTCCAGATGGTGTATGACTATCTGACGAAGCATAAAATCGGCATTGATGAGCCGGTGGATCTGGATGAATACCTGTCAGAGGATGAGGTCGATTATCTTAAGATGTATGAAGAAGAACTGGCTGCAATGGAGTCGGTAACCGATGGACAGAGGGAGGCCATTCTGTTAAGTGTCATGGCAGGAGAAACGGATGCAAAGAAGCGCCTTATTGAAATTTATCTGCCGCAGGTTATTGAAATATCGAAGCTTTATACCGGACAGGGTGTTTATATTGAGGATCTGGTTGGAGAAGGGAATCTGGCTCTTGCACAGGGGGTTGCTATGTTAGGGTGTCTTGAACATGCCAAAGAGGCAGAGGGGATGCTGATGAAGATGGTGATGGATGCTATGGAAGAACTGATTCAGGAGGATCTGACCGAGAAGGATATTGTGAAGAAAGCCATCGATCAGGAGAAAAAAAAGAAGAATAATAATGATTCTTTGCAGACCGATACAGATACGGGCGAAGATTCGGATAAGTAATAGGTTGGTATGCACAAGAAAGCTTGGAGAATAAACGAGAATGAAATTTTTTGAAGGAACTTCAGAATATCAGGATTTTAAATATGTACTGCAGGATACCCGGACGGTATCGCTTGGGGTAAAATATACCTATGAGGAGCTTCTGCAGGACGAGAGGGTGCCGTTTAAGTTTCAGGCGGTTATTTCCCAGTATCTGCTAAAGGAAGCTGCTCCGGAGACAACGCTTGAAAGTGAATTTTATTATATGGAAAAGGGAACCTTTGTATATGAAACCTACAGGCAGCTGAAGGCACGGGCAAAGGTACGTACCCAGACTGTAAAGAAAACGATGACAGGAAAAGAAAAGATTGTTTATAAGGAAGAAATCTGGACGGTAGAGGAGCTGGCACAGATGAACCTTGCCAGAAAAAAGGCAGCCGGGCTGATGATTGAAGAGATTGAGTTATCCAAGCTTGGCTTAATGACATTTTCCATCTGAAAATAAAGTTGAAGATCAAGTAAAATAGGAAATGAATATGTTTGGAAAGAAAACGGAGGGAATGAAGGAAACGATGAAAAGCTTAAAGGGACTTGATAAATATGAGGTAATAGAAGAACGCCATATCGGGGATCTGAACTCGGACGGTTATCTGTTAAAGCACAGGAAGACCGGGGCGTATATAACACTGCTTTTAAATGATGATGAAAATAAGGTGTTTTATATCGGCTTCCGTACACCGCCTAAGGACAGTACGGGGGTAGCGCACATCTTAGAGCATTCGGTATTATGTGGATCCAGGGAATTTCCGGTGAAGGATCCGTTTATTGAACTGGCGAAGGGTTCCTTAAACACCTTCTTAAATGCGATGACCTATCCGGATAAGACGGTTTACCCGGTGGCAAGCTGCAATGATAAGGACTTTAAGAATCTGGTGCATGTCTATCTGGATGCAGTGTTCTATCCGAATATTTATAAGGAAGAGAAGATTTTCCGACAGGAAGGCTGGCATTATGAGATGGAGGATACTGATGCACCGCTTACCATCAATGGTGTAGTTTATAACGAAATGAAGGGAGCTTTTTCCTCTCCGGATGATGTGGTTTCCCGTGAGGTAATGAACGGATTATATCCGGATACCACGTATGGACTGGAATCCGGAGGAGATCCGGAGGTCATTCCGGAACTTACCTATGAGGAATTTTTAAAGTTTCATGGAAAATATTATCATCCTTCGAACAGCCTGATTTATCTGTATGGAAATCTGGATCCGGAAGAATACCTTACGTTTCTGGATGAAAAGTATCTGTCCTCTTATGAGACGTTGGAAGTTGATTCTGCGATTCCGTTACAGAAGCCGTTTGACAAAAAACGCTGCGTGAAGCGTGAATACTCCGTGATGGAGGGAGATATTGCAGAAAATGAAACCTATCTTACCTATAATATTGCAATGGGAAGCAGTCTCGACCGGGAACTGTATATTGCGATGGACGTGCTGGTTCATGTGCTCTGTTCAGATCCGGGGTCACCGGTAAAGCAGGCTCTTGTGGATGCGGGAATCGGGGATGAGGTTTACAGCTATTCCGAAACCGGCATTGCACAGCCGTACTTTTCCATTACCGCAAAGAATGCTTCCTCCGCACAGCAGGAACAGTTTGTTTCCATTATCGAAGAAGAACTGCAGAAAATTGTGAAGCATGGGATTGACAGGAAAGCGCTTCTTGCAACCTTGAATGAATTTGAATTCCGTTACCGTGAAGCAGATTTCGGCTCCTATCCAAGAGGGCTGATGCTTGGCCTGCAGGCACTCGACAGCTGGCTTTATGACAAAGAGAAGCCGTTTATCCACATTGAAGCCAATGATACGCTTGCGGTTTTAAAAGAAAAGATTGAGACCTCTTACTATGAAGATCTGGTACAGAAATATTTTATTGATAACCGGCATAAAGCAGTGGTTGTCGTAGAACCGGTTCCCGGACTTACAGGGAAGAAGGAAGAGGAACTTGCCGATCGTCTGGCAGCAATAAAGGATCGGATGACGGATGAAGAAAAGCAGGCGGTTGTAGATGCAACAAAAGCGCTCCATGCTTATCAGCAGGAGCCAAGCCCGAAGGAGGATCTTGCAAAGATTCCGCTTCTTAAGAGAGAAGATATGAAGAAGGAAGCAGCGGCTTATGTCAATGAGGAGCGTGGCAGCAAGGAAGCTCCGGCTTTGTACCATAATATTTTTACGAACGGAATCGGTTACCTGAATCTTGTATTTGATGCTTCCCATGTGCCGGCAAGACTGTTCCCTTATATTGGAATTTTAAAGAGTATTTTCACCTTGATGGTAGACACGGAGCATTATTCCTACAGTGATCTGTATAATGAAATCCGGATCCATACCGGTGGAACGAAAATGGTATTTAATGTGTATACCAATGCCAAAGATATGACGAAGGTTAAGCCAACCTTTGAAGCACGGACGAAGTTCCTGTTTGATCAGAAGGATAAGGCAGTAGAACTTTTGGAAGAAATCCTGATCCATGCGGATTTCTCAGATACGAAGCGTCTGTATGAAATTCTTGCGGAGTATAAATCCGATATGCAGGCCACCATGCAGAGTGCAGGACACAGTCTGGCAGCAATCCGTGCGATGTCATACTTCTCAAAGTCTGCAGCAGTTACCGAACAGGTAAATGGTATTCCACAATATCGCCTGCTTGAGGAGCTTACAAAGAATTTTGAAGATCATAAGGAAGAGCTTGTTGCAAATCTGAAGGAACTCTGTCAATATCTTTTCCGGCCGGAAAATCTGCTGCTGGATTATACCGCACCGGAAGAGGGATATGCGGGAATTGAGGAAGCCGTAGACCGTCTCCGTAAGAAGCTTTATACCGGAGAGATCGCTAAGGAAACCTATGAGCCGGTTACTGAAAAGAAGAATGAAGGCTTTTTAACCGCCGGACAGGTTCAGTATGTATGCCGTGCCGGCAACTTTATCAGGGAGGGACTTCCTTATACAGGTGCCTTAAGGGTACTTAAGGTGATGATGGGATATGATTATCTCTGGAATCAGGTCCGTGTGGTTGGTGGAGCGTATGGATGTATGTGCAGCTTTGGCAGGAACGGAGATGCATACTTTGTTTCCTATCGTGATCCGAACCTTGAAAAAACAATCAGGACCTATGAGCAGGCGGCAGATTATATTGCTGGCTGCAGGCTTGATGAGAGGGAAGTGACCCAGTTTATCATCGGGGCAGTCAGTGAGCTTGATACACCGATGACTCCGGCCGTGAAGGGCATTTATTCCCTGGGCGGTTACATGACCGGACTTTCCATGGAACGGCTGCAGAAGGAGCGGGATGAACTGCTTGCGGTTACACCGGAAATTATTCAGGGACTTGGCAGACAGGTCGCAGCCTTTATGAGGCAGGATTATATCTGCGTGGTCGGAAACGGAAACAAATTAAAGGAAAGCAAAGAGCTGTTTATGAACATGGAACAGTTATTCCGGTCTTAAGAAACAGCTCCGAAGCATTACTTAACATGTATACGGAGAAGCTGGCTGTCAGCAGCAGGCTCGATGGTGGAACAAGGTACGGGCAGGCAGTAACAATATGTGGGGATTATTTGTCAGAAACAAGGGAGGAATGAAAAGGATGAGAAAAAGAATAACATGGCGTTATATCACTTTGGCAGGGCTTATGGCTCTTGGATTAACCGGCTGCGGAGCTTCTTCAAAGGGTGCGGCAACGGAAGCTGCAGTGGCAGATTCGGCTTATCTTAGCGATGATATGTACAGCTATGATAACAGCTATTATGAGGAAGCTGCAAGCGAAGAATATGACAGCACTACCGGTTCGACAGAAAACGTAGAAAAGGTACAGGATACCAGCCGTAAGCTGATTAAAAACGTGGATATGTCTGTAGAGACCGAAGAATTTGACACATTGCTTGCAAATGTGGAAAAAAGGATCGAAGCGCTTGGCGGGTATATTGAGACCAGCAATGTCTATAACGGAAGCACTTACAAAGCTGCCGGCAATCTTCGTACTGCAAATATTACGGCCCGGATTCCGGCAGAGAAGCTGAACGAATTTCTGTCCCTTGTTTCTGAAGCCTCAAATGTAATCAGCAAAAATGAGAGCGTGACGGATGTTACCCTGCAGTATGTGGATATGCAGAGCCATAAGGAGGCGCTGCAGACCGAACAGCAGCGGTTATTGGAGCTTCTCGAGCAGGCAGAAACCATTGACGATATCATCACGATCGAGAGCGGGCTTTCTGATGTGCGTTATCAGATCGAAAGTATGGAATCCCAGCTTCGTACCTTTGACAATCAGGTATCCTACAGTACTGTTTATCTATATATTGACGAAGTGAAGACTTATACCCAGACTGAGGAGCAGACACGCCTTCAGAGAATGGCAGGTGGATTTGTAAACAGCCTTAAGGGAATTGGAAACGGCTTTCTTGATTTTTGCGTTTCATTTGTCATTGCTCTTCCATACCTTGTTGTCTGGGCAGTGATTATCGTTGTGTTCATCCTCCTTATCCGTCTGATCGTCAAAAAATCAAAAAAGAGCAGCGAGAAAAGAGCCTTAAAGCAGCAGATCAAGGAACGGGAACGCCAGGCTGCCTATGAAGCGCATCTTAAGAATATGGATAAAGAAAAAGTACAGAAAGCAGATACAGTAGATTCAGAAAACAGCCAGGGAAAGGAAAAGAAGGAGTAGCTCATGAAGGAGAATTACAAGTCCGGATTTGCCACGCTGATCGGAAGACCAAATGTTGGAAAATCCACATTGATGAACTGTCTGATTGGACAGAAAATCGCGATCACCTCAAGCAAGCCGCAGACCACCAGAAACCGGATCCAGACGGTGTATACCTCGCAGGAAGGACAGATCGTTTTTGTGGACACGCCGGGAATCCATAAGGCCAAGAACAAGCTTGGTGATTATATGGTAAACATTGCAACACGTTCCTTAAGGGATGTGGATGTTGTGCTCTGGCTTGTGGAACCGACGAATTATATCGGGGCTGGAGAAAAGCATATCATTGAACAGCTTAAAGGAATTAAAACACCGGTCATCCTTGTTATCAATAAGATCGATACAGTGAAAAAAGAGGAATTGTTTGGCTTTATTGATACCTACCGGAAGGAGATGGACTTTCAGGAGATCGTTCCGGTATCTGCCCTGAAACAGGAAAATACGGAAGAACTTATTAAGTGCATTATGAAATATCTGCCGTACGGACCTGCCTTTTATGATGAGGATATGATCACTGATCAGCCACAGCGTCAGATTGTGGCAGAGCTTATCCGTGAAAAGGCATTACGGTGCCTCGATGAAGAAATTCCGCACGGAATTGCTGTAACCATCGAAAAGATGAAGTGGCGTAAGAGCAGTAAGGGAACGATTGCGGATATCGAAGCCACCATTATCTGTGAGAGGGAATCCCACAAGGGAATTATCATCGGAAAGCAGGGAACAATGCTTCGTAAGATCGGGCAGTCTGCCCGCCGGGATATCGAAGAGATGCTGGAAGAAAAAGTAAATCTGCAGCTTTGGGTAAAGGTCCGCAGGGATTGGCGAGACAGCGATCTGCTTCTCAAAAATTACGGATATAATCCGAAAGATAACGAATAGAAAACTTCAAACTGTAAACCCTAATTATAGAAGACGTAACTATTCAGAACTCCATTCGTAAAACCGCTGTTTCACAGCTCGAGTTTTACTCATGTAGTTACTTCGCCATATAAAATTGCTTTTCTGTTTGAATGCAAGCATTCACAGAAAG
>OMAD01000587.1_pt1 | contig 11898 bp, 9 predicted proteins | sample 1644581 | NCBI WGS metagenome assembly OMAD01 (sample SAMEA103958120, study PRJEB25191) | human gut metagenome | biome: human-associated habitat [ENVO:00009003]; feature: intestine environment [ENVO:2100002]; material: feces | place: Germany | collected 2013/2015 | reverse complement strand
CATTATCCAATCGATGAGAACGTTGCTAAGACAACAGAATTAGTTAAGATAGCTAAAGAAAAAGGAATGTCTCTTGAAGCAGAAGTTGGTGCTATCGGTGGAGAAGAAGACGGTGTAATCGGTAGAGGAGAATGTGCAGATCCTAACGAGTGTAAAGCAGTTGCAGATCTTGGTGTAACAATGCTTGCAGCAGGTATCGGTAACATACATGGCAAATATCCAGATAACTGGGAAGGATTAAGTTTCGAAACACTTGATGCTATTCAGAAACTTACAGGTGATATGCCATTAGTTCTTCATGGTGGTACAGGTATCCCAGACGATATGATTAAGAAAGCAATCTCATTAGGTGTAGCTAAGATTAATGTTAACACAGAATGCCAGTTATCATTTGCAGCAGCAACACGTAAATATATCGAAGAGGGTAAAGACCTTCAGGGTAAAGGATATGACCCACGTAAATTATTAGCTCCTGGATTTGAAGCAATCAAAGCTACAGTTAAGGAAAAAATGGAATTATTTGGTTCAGTTGGTAAAGCTAACTAATAATTATCGAATTGCAATATAGAGAGATATTGGTTAAAATAGGTGATAGATACTCAGGTATTTATTACCTATTTTTTCAATTTAATACAATAATCATCAGAGTAGATTACCCAGAACAGGAGAAGCTTATGAAAGAGAGAATAACAAAATATTTAAAGTATATGGACGACCTTTTAGAACGAATAGAATCAGGAGAAGAGATGGACTTACAGAAGATATTGAAGAATCATATGGTGCAGATAGGCTTCTTTATGCACGAAAGACTTGTTCATCTAATCGTAACTGTTTTATTTGCAATTGGTACTTTTATGACGATATTTACATATCTGATAGTGAATAACATAGGTCTGCTTCTGCTTGCATTTTTGCTTATTGTCTTACTTATACCTTATATAAAACATTATTATCTGTTAGAGAATGGTGTCCAGAAAATGTATAAGCAGTATGATAAATTGTTAGAGCATAGGGCAGAATTGGGCGAAAATATACCGGAAAGATTTAATAAATAATGGAGAAGTTTACTATAAATATTTCTGTACGAAATCTTGTGGAATTTATTATGCGTTCAGGTGACATTGATAACCGTACAGCCGGTGCAATGAGCAAGCAGGCAATGGCAGAGGGTACGAAGATGCATAAGAAGATTCAGGGACGGATGGGTATAGAATATAAAGCTGAAGTTACGTTAAAGATAGCACTTGAATATGATAATTACTGCATTAATCTGGAGGGAAGAGCAGACGGTATCATAGCCGAGGATATAGTAGTGGTAGATGAGATAAAAAGTATGTATGCAGATGTGATGAAATTCACAGAAGCACAGCAGGTGCATCAGGCACAGGCAATGTGTTATGCGTATATTTATGCCAGACAACATAATCTGGATAAAATCTGTGTGCAGCTGACATATTGCAATCTTGATACCGAGGAAATCAAACGTTTCAGAACCGTATATACATTTGAAGAAATAGAAGTATGGTTCGAGAGTGTAATGGCTGAATATATAAGATGGGCAGACTATATTGCAGACGAGCAGAAGATGAAGATGGATTCAATACAGCATTTAGAATTCCCATTTGAATACAGAAACGGGCAGAGAAATATTGTTGTATCTGTCTATAAATCAATTCTTGCTAAGAGAAATATGTTCATTCAGGCACCGACAGGCGTAGGTAAGACTATTTCGACGATTTATCCGGCTGTGAGGACTGTAGGAACAGGAGATGTGGATAAAATCTTCTATCTTACCGCCAAGACGATAACTAGAACTGTAGCAGAAGAAGCTTTCGAAGTATTAAGGAGAAACGGACTACATTTCAGGACGGTTACATTAACCGCAAAAGAGAAAATCTGTCCATGTGATGAGACTATATGTAATCCTGATAAATGCAAACGTGCAAAAGGGCATTTTGACAGGGTAAACAGTGCAATATATGAAGTAATTACCAATGAATCATCAATAACAAGGGAAGTTATCGAGAAATATGCAGATGAATATGAGGTATGTCCGTTTGAAATGTCATTAGACATAAGTAATTTTATGGATGGCGTAATCTGTGATTATAATTATGTTTTTGACCCTTATGCCAAGCTTAAGAGATATTTTACGGAGGGAATAACAGGCAGATATGTATTTCTCGTAGATGAAGCACATAATCTTGTGGAGCGTGCAAGGGAAATGTATAGTGCCATAATTACTAAGGAAGATTTCTTAAGCTGTAAAAAGATTGTCAAGGACAGAAGCAAGAGAGTGTCAAATGCTCTTGATAAATGCAATCGCGAAATGTTAAGTCTTAAGAGAATGTGTATAGGAACTTCAGACCGGTATTCATACACACTTCTTGATGAAACTGAGGACTTAGTTCTGTCGCTTTTAAGATTACAGACAGCACTAGAGAAATTCTTAGATGATAATAAGGAATTTGATAAAAGAGATGAAGTATTAGAATTATATTTTGCGGTAAGGACATATTTAGATATATATGAACTTGTTGACAGCAAATACGTTATATATTCTGACTTTAATGAGAAAGGCGAATTCTTTGTGAAGCTTTTCTGCGTAAACCCATCGGGTAATCTGCAGGATTGTATGCAGACAGGAATTGCGACAATGTTCTTCTCTGCAACGCTTTTGCCCGTTAATTATTATAAGGAATTATTAAGCGGAGATATTGAGGACTATGCGATTTATATTGATTCTCCATTTGATACACATAAAAGACTGGTCTCAATATGCAGAGATGTAAGCAGTAAATACACAAGAAGAAATGAAAATGAATATATAAGAATGTTAAATATTATAAGAGAAGTGGTAGGTGGATGTGCCGGAAATTATATGGTATTTTTTCCATCATATAAAATGTTAGAAGATATATATGAATTAGCCATAAGAGAGGGTTTTACAGAAGAATATGAGATATTCTGCCAGACAGGAAGTATGAAAGAAAAAGAAAAGGAAGAATTCTTAGCAACATTTGAAGTGGACAGGGATAAAAGCCTTATTGGCTTCTGTGTGCTTGGTGGAATATTCTCGGAGGGCATAGACCTTAAGAATGAAAGACTTATCGGCAGTATTATCATTGGTACGGGACTTCCGATGGTCTGCTCTGAAAGAGAGATACTTAAGAATTACTATGATGAGAATAATAGAAATGGATTTGATTATGCATACAGATATCCGGGAATGAATAAGGTCTTGCAGGCAGCAGGGCGTGTTATCAGGACGGATGAAGATTATGGAGTCATTTCTCTGTTAGATGAAAGATTTCTAAGGAGAGATTACAGACAGCTATTTCCGAGGGAATGGAATGATGTCAAAGTTATTGACAGCAAAAATGCAGGAGAGATTGTAAGGCATTTCTGGAAGTATGTGTGATAAGATTAAAAATATAATTATGCAATATACGTTTGACAATGACCTAATGTTATTGTAAACTTGCATTATTATGGATTAGTCAGAATTTGTACTGGCAACTCAAAATATATGGAGGTACTTATGAGCAAAGTAAGAAGAGTTTATGTTGAGAAAAAAGCACCTTATGCTGTTAAGGCTAAGGAACTTAAACATGAGATATCAAGTTATCTCGGAATTAAAACTGTAACAGGTGTCAGAGTTTTAGTAAGATATGATGTTGAAGACATATCGGAAGAGACTTATAAACAGGCGTTAGTTACAGTATTTTCAGAACCTCCGGTAGATACATTATATGAAGAAGAATTTCCATATGATGCAGAAAATGACCGTGTTTTTAGTGTAGAATTTCTTCCGGGACAGTTTGACCAGAGAGCAGATTCAGCAGTACAGTGTGTAAAATTTTTAAATGAAGATGAAGAACCTGTTATTAAATCAGCAACTACATATGTAATAGAGGGAAAGGTTACAGACGAAGAATTCGAAAGTATCAAGGCATTCTCTATTAACCCTGTAGATTCAAGAGAAACAGGATTAGAGAAACCTGAAACACTTGTGACAGTATTCGATGAGCCTGCTGATGTAATTATATTTGATGGCTTTAAAGATATGGAAGAGGGAAAACTTAAAGAATTATATGATTCTTTAGGACTTGCAATGACATTTAAAGATTTCCTCCATATTCAGAATTATTTTAAGAATGATGAAAACAGAGATCCATCAATGACAGAGATAAGAGTTCTCGATACATATTGGTCAGATCACTGCCGTCATACAACATTTAATACAGAATTAACAGATATCGAGTTTGAAGATGGTTATTATAAGGCACCTATCGTTAAGACTTATGAAAGATATATTGAAGACAGAAATGTTATCTTCAAGGGAAGAGATGATAAATTCGTCTGCCTTATGGACTTAGCACTTATGGCAATGCGTAAGTTAAAGAAAGAGGGCAAGTTAGACGACCAGGAGAAATCTGACGAGATTAATGCTTGTAGTATCGTAGTACCAGTAGAAATAGATAAAGAGGACGGCAAAGGTGTTATCACAGAAGAGTGGCTTGTCAACTTTAAGAATGAAACACATAACCACCCTACAGAGATAGAACCATTTGGTGGCGCTGCTACATGTCTTGGTGGTGCAATAAGAGATCCATTGTCAGGACGTACATATGTATATCAGGCAATGCGTGTTACAGGTGCAGCAGATCCTACTGTTCCGGTATCAGAGACAATTCATGGAAAGCTTCCACAGAGAAAGCTTGTCACAGGTGCTGCTCACGGATACAGCTCATATGGTAACCAGATCGGACTTGCTACAGGATATGTTAAGGAAATCTACCATCCTGATTATGTTGCTAAGAGAATGGAGATTGGTGCAGTTATAGCTGCTGCTCCAAGAAGTGCAGTTAAGAGAGAGAATTCTGACCCGGGAGATATCATTATTCTTCTTGGTGGAAGAACTGGACGAGATGGATGTGGCGGAGCTACAGGTTCATCTAAGGTTCATACAGAGAAGTCTATTGAGGATTGTGGTGCTGAGGTTCAGAAGGGTAATGCGCCTACAGAGCGTAAGATGCAGAGACTCTTCAGAAGACCAGAGGTTACTAAGCTTATTAAGAAATGTAATGACTTTGGTGCAGGTGGTGTATCCGTTGCAATTGGTGAGCTTGCAGCAGGTCTTAAGGTAGATCTTGATAAAGTTCCTAAGAAGTACGAAGGTCTTGATGGAACAGAGCTTGCTATATCAGAGTCTCAGGAGAGAATGGCTGTTGTTGTTGATCCTAAGGATGTCAAGGAATTCCTTCAGTATGCTGCTGAGGAGAACTTAGAGGCAGTTGAGGTAGCTGTTGTAACAGAAGAACCAAGACTTGTTCTTAACTGGAGAGGCAAGGATATCGTTAATATCTCAAGAGCATTCCTTGATACTAATGGTGCTCATCAGGAGACTAAGGTTGTAGTTGATATTCCTTCACAGGAAGATGATTACCTTAAGCCAGTTAAGGTTACAGATGTACGCGGTAAGTGGTTAAAGACTTTAGCAGACCTTAACGAATGCTCACAGAAGGGACTTGTTGAGAGATTTGATGGTTCTATCGGAGCAGGTTCAGTATATATGCCATATGGTGGTAAATATCAGCTCACAGAGACACAGAGCATGGTTGCCAAGCTTCCAGTGCTTAAGGGTTCATGCGATACAGTAACTATGATGTCTTATGGATTTGATCCATATCTTTCATCATGGAGCCCATATCATGGAGCAATCTATGCTGTAACTGATTCTGTAGCTAAGATTGTTGCTGCTGGTGGTGATTTCAGCAAGATTAGATTCACATATCAGGAATACTTCAGAAGAATGACAGAGGATCCAGAAAGATGGAGCCAGCCATTTGCTGCACTTCTTGGCGCATATGAAGCACAGATGGGATTCGGACTTCCATCAATCGGTGGTAAGGACAGTATGTCAGGAACATTTGAACATATTGATGTTCCACCAACACTCTGCTCATTTGCTATTGATGTAGCTAAGGAGGGAGATATTATTACTCCTGAGCTTAAGAATGATGGTGATGTATTAGTCAGATTTGATATTAAGAAGAATCAGTATGATCTTCCGGATTTCGAACAGGTTAAGGCACTCTACAGTGCAATACATGAGCTTATCCAGAAGAAGGCAATCGTATCTGCATATGTTCTTGATGCTAACGGACTTGTGCCAGCACTCAGCAAGATGGCATTTGGTAATAAGTTAGGTTTTGAGATCAGCGCAGACGTTAAGGAAGATGACCTCTTTGCACCAGCTTATGGCTGTATCGTTGCAGAAGTTCCAGCGGACAAGCTTAGTGAGATTACTACAGATTATACTATGGTTGGTACTGTTAAGGATAATGGTAAGTTCACATACAAGGAAGTTTCAATTAATGTAGAAGAAGCATTAAGCGTATGGGCTGATACCCTTGAGGGCGTATTCCCAACAAAGGCTTCTAAGGAAACTACACCGGTTGAAAGCAAGTTATATGAAGCACCAAGCGTACATGTATGCAAGAATAAGGTTGCCAAGCCAACAGTATTTATCCCGGTATTCCCAGGAACTAACTGTGAGTACGATAGTGCCAAAGCATTTGAAAGAGCCGGTGCTGATACAATCGTTAAGGTATTCAAGAACCTTGACGCTGAGAGTATCAGAGAGTCTGTAGATGAATTTGAGAAGGCTATTAACCAGGCACAGATTATTATGTTCCCTGGTGGATTCTCAGCAGGTGATGAACCAGATGGTTCTGCCAAGTTCTTTGCGACAGCATTCCGTAATGCCAAGATGAAGGAAGCAGTTGAGAAGCTGCTTAATGAGAGAGATGGTCTTGCACTTGGTATCTGTAATGGATTCCAGGCACTTATCAAGCTTGGTCTTGTGCCTAATGGTAAGATTACAGGACAGGATGCACAGTCACCTACACTTACATTTAATACAATTAACCGTCATATATCTAAGATGGTATATACTAAGGTTGTCAGCAATTTAAGCCCATGGCTTGCTAATGCTGAACTTGGCGGAGTATACTGCAACCCGGCTTCACATGGTGAAGGAAGATTTGTTGCTCCTAAGGAATGGCTTGATAAGCTCTTTGCTAACGGACAGGTTGCTACACAGTACTGTGACCTTGATGGTAATGTATCTATGGATGAAGAGTGGAATATCAATGGTTCATACATGGCTATTGAAGGTATCACAAGCCCAGACGGAAGATGCTTCGGTAAGATGGCACATTCTGAGAGACGCGGCGATAGTGTTGCTATTAATATATATGGTGAGCAGGATATTAAGATATTCGAATCTGGTGTTAAGTACTTCAAGTAATACATAGAATATGTCAGAAGTGCGCCATTAGAATTGGAGGGGGATATTATGGCAAGAGATAAAGTCAGCACAGATATATTATGGAAGGACAGGAAGAGAATTCTCTTCCTCGGACTTCCGTGGTCATTTACAAGATACAGTGTATCTAAGGACAGATTCTTTATAAGCAAAGGATTTTTCAGCGTTAAAGATGATGAGGTAAGACTGTATCGTATTATGGATATTTCATTGGAGCGCTCATTCATGCAGAGACTTGTCGGAGTAGGAACTATTAAAGTATGCTCTGGAGACAAGACAATGGGTGACTTTGAGATTAAGAATATCAAGAGACCTAGGGCTACTAAGGAGCTATTATCAGATCTTGTGGAGAAGCAGAGAGATATCAAGAGAGTTGTCAATAGAGAGAATATGATTGACGGTCATGACCATTCAGATGGTCAAGCGGATATTGATGACCTTGACAATAATGATGACGATGCACCATTTGACAGATAATTTGTAAAAATGTATTGACAGCTATATGGGAAGATGATATTTTAATAGTTAGTTAAAGCTAACTGATGTAACGGGTATCCAGTTAGGATATCCGTTATTTTATAAATGCAGGTTAGACAAAGCTAACAAGAGTAAGGTAAATGAAAGGATGAGAATATGAGCGTAGTTATTATTGGTGGAAATGAATGTATGGAACGCCAGTATCAGCAGATATGTAAGAAACACGGCTGCAAGGCGAAGGTATTTGTTAAGGAAAAAAGCGGATTTTCCAAGCAGATTGGAACACCGGATCTTATGATACTGTTTACTAATACGGTTTCTCATAAGATGGTTTTATCAGCTGTTACAGAGGCTAAGAAGAATGATGTAAATATAATAAGAACACATTCAAGCAGTGCGGCATCGCTTACAAGTGTTTTAGAAACATATTTAAGCGAAAGCAGGGCATGCTGATAAAGAAGAGAATAAAGTGCAATATGGAAGGAAAAGAAAAATGGTCTGTACAGATGTATTGGGAAGAATTGAGCGGGAAGTTATAAAAGAGTGTTCTCCGACGCTTGCCGGATTAAAGACGGGCAACCTTTTTAATTACAGATATGATAACATATCTGATTTTAGGAGAGAGCTTGCAAGTGTTAACAGAAAACTTAACGCCAAAGGCGTGTATGTTACATTTTTAAAGAGAAATGAAAAGAGTGCACTTTTATATGTGTTCAGACCTGACAGATTAGAGAAGGATTTGTCACAGCCAGCAGTACAGAATGTACTGAAAGTATTTGGATATACAGATTATAAAGTTGGAGCAAGCATCAAGCATCTTAAACAGAGAGTGGGGGAGAACACATGCTTTCCACATGAAATAGGACTGTTCTTAAGTTACCCGGTGGAAGATGTAATCCAGTTTATAAGACAAAAGGGCTGTAATTACAAATGTTGTGGGGTATGGAAGGTGTATTGTGATGAGGCATTTTGCCAGAAGATGTTTGCACGTTACAGAAAATGCACAGAAGTATATTTAAGAGTCTTTGACCGAGGCAGAAGCATATCTGCATTAACGGTTTAAGCATATAAAAAGTAAAAAAGGAGAGATTGGATAATGAGTAAAGTAGCAGTAGTTTATTGGAGTGGAACAGGTAATACAGAGACAATGGCTAACGCGGTTGCAGAAGGTGCTAAAGGAGCCGGAGCAGAGGTTGATGTACTTGTGGCAAATGATTTTAATTCAGGAAAGGTTGCTGAATATGATGGAATCGCATTCGGATGCCCGGCAATGGGAGCAGAGAATCTCGAAGAATCAGAGTTTGAGCCAATGTTCACAGAGGTAGAAGGAAGTCTTAGCGGTAAGAAAATTGCACTTTTTGGTTCATATGGATGGGGAAGCGGCGAATGGATGGCTGACTGGGAAGAAAGAAGCAAGGCTGCAGGGGCTGTTCTTGCAACAGACAGCGTAATCTGTCAGGAAGCACCAGATGATGATGCTGTTGAAAACTGCAAAAAACTTGGGGCAGCGTTAGCATAATTATTTATTGCCTGTAATATATTGAAAAGATTGCACATTTTGCCCCTGGTTGGTTATATCAATCAGGGGTTAATCTGTTCTAAAAAATATTATAAAAATATAACAAAAGTTGTTGACATCTAATGACTATTAGAATATACTAACCAAGGCGGTAATGAAAAACATTATCAATATGCTAAAAAGAGGAGATGAGCTTATGCCATTAACTATGATTGATGAAGGAACTCCATACACAATCCAGCGGATTGGTGGAAAGGAAGAAATAAGACGTTTTCTTGAGAATCTTGGATTCGTTCCGGGAGCAGTGGTAACAGTTGTTTCTAAAGCTGGCGGTAATGTCATTGTTAACATTAAGGAATCAAGAGTTGCCATAGGAAAAGATATGGCTAATAAAATTATGGTATAAAGGACTGAATATGCCAGTTCTTATATAAAACTAAAATAAGAAGGAGATAAACTATGACTTTAAGAGATGTATCTGTAGGCCAGACTGTTAAAGTTACCAGGTTAAATGGTGATGGTCCGGTTAAGAGAAGAATTATGGATATGGGAATTACTAAGGGAGTTGAAGTCTATGTAAGAAAGGTAGCACCTTTGGGAGATCCTGTAGAGGTTACAGTAAGAGGCTATGAATTATCGCTTCGTAAAGCCGATGCCGAGATGATAGAGGTAGGCTGATTTTTTTTACATGCAGGTTAGCATAATCTAATTAATGTAAGAATTGTCAAATGTTTGTTAGCAGATGCATAAACATTTATATAAAAGAAATGAGGTAGTCAAATGTCAATTAAAATTGCATTAGCAGGTAATCCAAACTGCGGTAAAACAACATTGTTTAATGCTTTGACCGGTTCTAATCAGTTCGTTGGTAACTGGCCAGGTGTTACGGTTGAGAAAAAGGAAGGTAAATTAAAGGGACATAAAGATGTAACTATCATGGATTTACCAGGTATTTATTCACTTTCTCCTTATACTCTTGAGGAGGTAGTAGCAAGAAATTATCTTATTAACGAAAGACCTGATGCAATCATCAATATCGTTGATGGTACTAACATTGAAAGAAACCTTTATCTTTCAACACAGATTATGGAACTGGGGATTCCAGTTATTATGGCTGTTAACATGGTCGATATCATGGAAAAGAACGGAGATAAGGTTGACCTTGCCAAGTTAGGAAAGAACCTTGGATGTGAAGCTGTTGAGATATCAGCTCTTAAGGGAACTGGCATTAAGGAAGCAGCAGAGAAGGCTGTTAAGCTTGCAGAGAGCAAGAAGCTCAATACAATTGCTCACAAGTTTGATGATAAGGTTGAGGCAGCTATATCTGCAGTAGAAGATAAGCTTGGTCTTGATATTGTTGAAGAACAGAAGAGATTCTTTGCTATCAAGCTTCTTGAGAAGGATGATAAGATTAAAGTTCTTATGAAGAATGTTCCAGATGTTTCAGCTGAGATTGAGACTCTTGAGAAAGAATTTGATGATGATACAGAAAGTATTATCACTAATGAAAGATATACATATATATCTTCAATTATCAGTGGATGTTTTGCAAAGAAGTCTGAGAAGAAGCTTTCTACATCAGATAAGATTGATAGAATAGTTACTAACAGATTCTTAGCACTTCCAATATTTGCAGTTGTAATGTTCATCGTATACTATGTATCAGTTACAACAGTTGGTACATGGGCAACAGACTGGGCTAACGATGGTGTGTTCGGTGATGGCTGGCATCTCTTCGGAATTGGCACTTCAGCTTACGAAGAAGTAGCTGATGAGTATGGTGATTCAGATGCAATCATCGGGGCATATATCGACAGCCTTGGTGATAAAGGTGAAGAGTATGCAGATGCTATTGATACAGAAGCTGATGATTATGATTCAGATGCAGCAGTAGCAGCATTAAAGAAACTTGAAAACACAGTTCCAGCTAATCTTACATTAGATTATGATGTAGAAGATGAGGAAAATCTTAGTGTAACAACAGAGACAACAGATGCAGCTGGTGTTAAGGAAGCTATTGAACAGTGTATAGACAATGATGGTGCAGCTCCAGATCCTGCTAATTATGGTGTATGGGTTCCTGGTATCCCAGTGCTTCTTGAGTCAGGACTTGATGCAATTGGTTGTGTAGACTGGTTAAAGGGTCTTATCCTTGATGGTATTGTAGCCGGTGTTGGTGCAGTACTTGGCTTCGTTCCACAGATGCTTGTATTATTCATATTCCTTGCATTCCTTGAGTCTTGCGGTTATATGGCACGTATAGCATTCATTATGGATAGAATTTTCCGTAAGTTCGGTCTTTCAGGTAAGTCATTCATTCCAATGCTTATCGGTTCAGGTTGTGGTGTTCCTGGTATCATGGCTTCACGTACAATTGAGAACGACAGAGACCGTAAGATGACAATTATGACAACAACATTTATTCCTTGTGGAGCTAAGCTTCCATTCATAGCAATGGTTGCCGGAGCTATCTTTGATGGTGCTCCATGGGTTGCTCCATCAGCATACTTCCTTGGAATATTCTCAATTATCTGCTCAGGTATCATCTTAAAGAAGACAAAGTTATTCG
>OMAD01000583.1_pt1 | contig 11953 bp, 8 predicted proteins | sample 1644581 | NCBI WGS metagenome assembly OMAD01 (sample SAMEA103958120, study PRJEB25191) | human gut metagenome | biome: human-associated habitat [ENVO:00009003]; feature: intestine environment [ENVO:2100002]; material: feces | place: Germany | collected 2013/2015 | reverse complement strand
ATGAGAAAATGATCCGGTGGATCATTTTTGAGTCAATTTTGTCCTAAAACATGCCTGATTTTAACAATTATATTTCTGGGGTATTGAGTTATATAATGAAATTCATGTATGATAAGAGGTAAGAAAGCGCAGGAGGGGAACTATGGGAAAAATCATAGGTATTGATCTTGGAACAACGAATAGTCTTGTAGCCGTATGGCAGGATGGGGAAAGCAGACTCATTCCCAATGCATTTGGAGAATATCTGACACCAAGTGTAGTGAGTATTGAGGAAGACGGAACTATTTATGTAGGAAAAACAGCGAAGGAGCGGCTGGCATCCCATCCGGAGGATACGGCAAGCGTTTTTAAACGCTATATGGGAACAGCCAAAAAATATCGGCTCGGAAAGAAGGAATACCGACCGGAAGAGCTCTCGTCATTTGTTCTTAAGAAATTGAAGGAAGATGCGGAAAGGTATCTGGGTGAGCCGGTAGAGGAAGCCATTATCAGTGTCCCTGCTTATTTTAATGATATGGGCCGGAATGCGACGAAGCGGGCCGGACTTCTGGCCGGGCTTAAGGTAGAACGGATTATCAACGAGCCGTCGGCGGCAGCGCTGGCATGCCAGAACAGAAAGCAGGAGGAAGACGCAACGATTCTGGTGTTTGATTTTGGTGGAGGAACGTTGGATGTTTCGGTGGTAGAGTGCTTTGATAACGTGATCGAAATTCTGGCGGTAAGTGGAGATAACCAGCTTGGCGGTCAGGATTTTGATGATGCGATTGTGAAGTATTTTCTAAGGCATTGTGAAATTGATCCGAAGAATCTGACGGCACAGACAAGGGCGATTCTGCGAAGCAGCGCAGAAAAATGTAAAAAAGAGCTGACAGAAAAGACATCGGCAGAAATGGTGGTCCGGTGTGAACAGATTGACCGGAAACTGGAAATTACCAGAAGGGAACTTGTAGAGGCAGCAGCAGAGCTGTTTGAACGAATGGGCAGGCCGGTAAGGCAGGCACTTATGGATGCAGAGATCAACGTGGAGGATTTGAATCAGATTGTTCTGGTGGGAGGATCCTGTAAAATGCCGGTTGTCCGGCAGTATTTGCAGCATCTTTTTAAGCGGAAGGATCTGCAGACATTGAATCCGGATCATATGATTGCATTAGGTGCGGGTGTATGTGCAGGAATCAAAGAGCGGGATGAGGAGATTAAGGATATGCTGCTTACGGATATCTGCCCGTTTTCCCTTGGAACAGGTATTGTCAACTATAATGAGCCGGAAAGGGATCAAATGAGTGTTATTATTCCGAGGAACAGTGCACTTCCCTGCAGCAGAAAGCACATATATTGTACAGTTTATGATAATCAGTCCAGAATATGCATTCAGGTGTATCAGGGAGAAGCAATGCATGTAGAAGATAATATCCGGCTCGGAGAACTCTCTTTTGAGATTCCGAAACGGCCACGAGGTGAAGTGTATTGTGAGGTGACTTATACCTATGATATTAACGGTGTTTTGGAAGTAGACGTTTCTGTTCCTGCTACAAAAGAGAAAAAGCAGCTTGTTATTGTCAATAAGGATCTGGGAATGACGCAGGAACAGATTGAGGCGAAGTTGAAGGAATATGAAAAACTGAAGCTCAGTCCTCTGGAGCAGGAAGAAAACAAATACGTTCTTGCCTGGGCAGAGCGGCTTTTCATGCAATGCAATTCCGGTATGAGGAAGGAAATTGAAAACAGAAGGGCGTACTTTATCCATGTACTGCGTGATGATCCGGATCATGCCATAAAAGCCAGAAAATATCTGATGGTCTTTCTGGCAGCAACGGAAAAGATGATGGAGAATTACATCAACTGGGATGAGGAGTCTCTGGAATCCGGTGAGTGGTATCAGGAGGATGAAGAACAGCAGGAGATGGAAGATCTGTTTCAGGAATGGGATAATGAGTAGGTAGACAATATGAACATATATCAGGTATTAGGAATTTCTCCTACCAAAGATAAAAAGGTCATCCGGAAGGCCTATGCAGGACTGATCCGTAAATATCATCCGGAAGAACATCCGGAGAAGTGGAAAGAGATCCACGATGCGTATATGGTTGCCATGCAGAGAGCAGATGAAGACCGGCCATTGCACGAGGAACCAAAGCCACAGCAAGAAGAACGCAAGCCCCAGCACGAGGAACAGAAACCACAGCGCGAGGAACAAAAGCCCCAGCGCGAGGAACAAAAACCACAGCACGAAGAACAGAAGTCACAGGAAAAAGCCGCGGGAGTTCACAGAAAAAGCGAAAGCAGGAGGGTTAAACCGAAGTGGCCAGAGCCGGAGGAGGATCTGTTTGGAAACTTAGAGGAACTGACCGAGACAGCAAAAAAGGAACGGCAGGAAGAGAGACAGAGCCAGTTAAAGGCCGCGATAGAACAACTCCATGCACTTTGTAAACCGAAAAAACTGCAATTCCTGCAATGGAAGGAGTTTTTCCGGAAGGAGGAATATCAGTGGGCTGTCCGGCAGGGAGAATTCCTGTATGAGCTGGCAAATTGTCTAAAAGGGCATGTGATGGGACGCAGACTGTATCATTTTCTTCTTGAGCAGATACAGATCATTGAGAACGATAATCGTGTGTCTGGTGAAGTCCCAAAGAGACAAGGAGCATATGATGCCTATCGAATGGTCAGGATGGAACTCGAGACCAATTATCAAAGAAATCATCCGGCTGTGCAGAAAATATTACTTTTTGTATTATTGCTGGCTATCGCCGGTACGGTACTGTTTTCCTTCAAGTGGAAAGCCGGGAAAGCGGACCGTCAGTCCGAGGCGGACCAGATGGTAGACAGGGAATATGTGGAGGAATATTATGAAAACATTTTGCCGGATGAAATGACCGAGAATATACTTAAAATGCTGGATCTTATGAATACAGACCAGAAAACGGAACTGCTGAAAATGGGGGAACCAATTGCAGACGGAATTTATGTTCTTGGAAATGAGGAGCAGGTAAGACTGGGAATCAGCGCGATTGTAATGGAGAATAAAACCGTAGCGGAAGATCGGGAAAGGGATGTGCCCTCCTGTGAGGTAAAAGTGCTTTTGGATCCGAATGGCTATGCGTTTGAAGTTCAGGCACAGGAAGAGGAAAAGCTCATTCTTTATTGTGATCCGGAAAAACTGACAGGCTGCAGGAGCGCAGACATTTATTATGATGGTAAAAACGGTTACGTTAAATATGGTAACCGGCTGCAAAACGAAGAGCAGGAATCCGATCGGTACGTGCATGAGGCACTGGGATATCCGGTGTTCTTCGTTGTACCCGGAGAGAAAATCTGTGTTATGCCGGTGGGGGATGAGTGATACCCTACACCGGATACTGCTCTCTGATCGAAGCATAGGTAGAAGCAATGATCTCCTGTGTGTAAGAACCGAGCCGCTTCTGGTCTTCTTTGGAGAGATCCTTCGCATAAAACGGTGTTCCATAGTGAATCACAATATTCGTCTTTTTAATCTTCGGAAGGTGATCCTCGAAGATGGCAGAGGTGTTGTATAAGGTTACCGGAACGATCGGGCAGCCGGTCTTCGTTGCAATTTTAAAGCAGCCCTCATGGAAGGGAAGAAAGGTTCCTTCCACCTTGTTGCGGGTGCCTTCCGGAAAAACGAAAATCGAGATGCCGGATTTGATTTTATCAATAGCGGTCAGAATCGTCTGCAGACCCTGCTTGATATCTTCGCGGTCAAGGAAGAGGCAGTGCAGATATTTCATCCAGATACTTAAAAGAGGAACTTTCAGAAGTTCCTTTTTTGCGATATATCCGGTAGGACGCGGTACGCGCACGTAGGTCGCAATGATGTCGTAAAAGCTTCTGTGGTTTCCGATATAAAGTACAGCCTGATCTTTGGGAACATTTTCTTCCCCGATCACGATGATCTTCACACCGGAAATAAACAGAACCACGCGGAACGCCCAGTTCACGATCGCGAGGGAACTGCGGTTCTTGATATCCATATTGAACTTCCCGATGATCCATTCAATGAAAAATAACGGAATACTACAAATTAAAAATAAAGTGACAAACAGTGCTGTAATAATAAAACGAAGCATTACAATTCCTCCATAGGTCATATTCAGTTACAGTTCAGCCATGCCCATTCATCATACAATGGTGTATTGTTTGTGATGCTAAAAGTTACTGATGTTTAGTATAGCCCAAACGGGGAACCATGACAAGAGAGAAAAGTTGTGTTATAATACTTTTAATACTATGATTGGAGAGGTTCTGAAATGGACAAGATAGCTGTTTTAATTCCCTGTTATAACGAAGAAAAAACCATTGAGAAGGTAGTGGCCGATGCAAGACGGGAGCTGCCGGAAGCAGTGATTTATGTATATGATAATAATTCCACAGACAAAACGGCAGAGCTTGCAGCGAAGGCAGGTGCCGTGGTACGCCACGAGTACATGCAGGGCAAGGGAAACGTGATCCGCAGAATGTTCCGTGAAATTGATGCTGAATGCTACATTATGGTGGATGGTGATGATACCTATCCCATGGAGTTTGCAAGAGAGATGGCAGACAAGGTATTAAAGTACAATTCCGATATGGTTGTGGGTGACCGTCTTTCCTCCACCTATTTTGAGGAAAACAAGCGTCCCTTCCACAATATGGGAAATACGCTCGTAAGAGCCAGCATCAACCGGCTGTTCGGCTGTAAGATCAAGGACATCATGACCGGATACCGCGCGTTCAGCTATGGCTTTGTGAAGACCTTCCCGATTCTGTCAAAGGGCTTTGAGATCGAAACGGAAATGACCATTCATGCGGTCTATAACCATATGCAGATTGATAATGTGATCGTAGAATACCGTGACCGTCCGGAGGGAAGCGAATCAAAGCTCAATACCTATTCCGACGGCTTTAAGGTACTGTTTACGATCTTCAAGCTTTACCGTGATTATAAGCCGTTCGGATTTTTCAGTATCCTTGCGCTGATTCTTGGAATCCTTGCCGTGATATTCTTTATTCCGGTTCTGGCTGAATATGTGAAGACCGGACTGGTATTGAAGTTCCCGACCCTGATTGTCTGCGGCTTCGTGGGACTGGCTGCCATTCAGTCGTTCTTTGCAGGACTGATTCTGTCGAATATGGCAATGAAGAACCGCAGAGACTTTGAATACCGTTATACGCTCGTCTGTGAAAAGGGACGCCGTATGAGCGGAGAAAATAAATAATAATCTTCCTGAAGCAGGATAAACAGAAAGGATTTTAGAAGATGAAGAAAGTACTTTCCCGTTGGTATCTGTTGGTGATCGGAGGCTTCCTGTTGGCTGCCATGGCAGTGTTTCTCCTGTGCGGAGAGGACAGTGTCATAGCCGTCCATGATAATCTGGATCTGTTTATCCCACAGCTTCAAATGATGAAAAACGACCACTCGTTTTTCAGTCATGATGCTTATGTGGATTTCCTTGGAGGAATCAGCCGTGATACGCTGTTCTCCGAGTTTTATATTTACACGATTCTGTTTATGCTGTTGCCGGCATTCCCGGCGTACGTCGCAGCATATTTCCTGAAAATTCTGATTGCCATTGCAGGCTCTGTTCTGCTTGGCAGGGAACTCCTTGGTGAAAAATATAAAAGTCAGCAGGCTCTTGTCTGGTTATGCGGCTTTGCCTACGGAATACTGAATGTCTTTCCGGCATTTGGTATTCCCTTTGCGTCCATTCCCCTGCTTTTGTTCCTGCTTGTTAAAATCATGCAAAAGCCGTCTTTTGGATGGTATGTGGCGTTGTTTTTCTATCCGGTGCTGTCCTATTTTTCCTATTTCGGACTGTTTATTCTGGCGTATATGGCGCTTGCCTTTCTGATCTTATGGATTAAAGACCAGAAATTCCCGGGAAGAATGCTGCTTGCCATTGCTGTGCTGTCGGTGGGGTACATCGTGTGCGAATACCGGCTGTTTTACATGATGCTGTTTAATGACGAGGTGACGATCCGTTCAACGATTGTGGCAGGAAGCTATACGGTTTCCGAGGTTCTTGCGACTATCGGGGACTCCCTTGTAAAGGGTATGTTCCACGCAGAAAGCGTCCATATGTATGTGGTGCTTCCGGTTTGTGCCGTTTACTTTTTCTATCTGAATATTTCTTATCTGGTGAAGAAAAATGCAAGAGCTATTTTCCATGACTGGTATAATCTTCTCATGGTCATTCTTGTTTTTAACAGCCTGATCTATGGCATTTATTACCTGGAGCCGGTGCGGAACGTGGTTGAGTTCCTGTGCCCGCCGCTTACCGGATGGCAGTTTAACCGGACGATTTTCTTTAATCCTTTTGTGTGGTATGCTGCATTTTTCCTGGTATTGAAGCGGTTGTATGAGAAGGAAAAAAAGAGCCTTCGTGTGGCCGCAAACCTTCTGGTGCTTGCGGCAGTGCTTGTGATTCTGGGAAGCAATACCCGTTATAATGACCTTTATCATACCTGTTTTGGCAAGGTGTATGAAATGGTGAAGGGACAGAAGGCAAATGACCTGACCTACCGTGAATTTTATTCTACAGACCTTTTTGACAAGGCAAAAGAGGATATCGGATACTGTGGACAGTGGTCCGTGGCATACGGCTTTTATCCGGCTATTCTGGAATACAATGATATTGCCACTCTTGATGGTTATCTTGGCTTTTATTCCCAGAATTATAAGGAAGAATTCCGGAAAATGATTGCACCGGCACTTGACCGGGTGGAGGAGAGCCGGCTATATTTTGATGAATGGGGAGCGCGTGCCTATCTTTATTCCGGTACGGATCCTTCCATTATTAACAGCTCCCGTATTTATGAGGTGACCGACCATGACCTGTATCTGGATGTGGACCAGTTTAAGCGTCTGGGAGGACGGTACATCTTCTCACGTATTGACCTCGGCAATGCCGAAGAGATCGGGCTTACCCTGATCGGGACCTATACGGATGAGGTTTCACCGTACACGCTTTATGTCTATCAGACAACCTCCCGCTATCGGGATGTGGACCATGCCAATCTGACACTGGAAGAGATGAAGCAGACGACCTGTGATATGGAGCTGCTGGATGCACAGCTGACAGAAATGAAGGAACTGGCAGCAGAAGCGGAAGCAGCCGGAGAAGCCAAGGATCCGGAGCGTGTGAAGGAATTGTTCGAGGAGACACTGGATGAAGTGGAAAAGCTGTCAACCTGTTATTCTCTTTCACAGATTACCTACTATCAGAATATTTTTGATGAAGAGAATCAGGGAATTCAGGCAGAGTTTCTCGATGACGTGGTGGATTACGGAGACCGGTTGAATGTAGCGATCCGGGAGCTTTGTAAATCACCATATAGGGACACGATGACTGAACTGATGAATGCGGCGCAGGTGGAGGCTTACCTTGAGTATGAAGAGATGACGGACGAAGAGAAGGAGCTTACGGCGAAGGAAAACAGTCTGGAACAGGAGTATGAACAGCTTTCCTCCGAAGAATTTTACTATGAATACGACGGGGAAGAGTGGGATTTGAACCGTCTGAATATGGAAGCGGATGAGATGGATCATGATGCTGTTGTTGAGATCTATCAGGGAATCAGCAGGCAGAGGAATGATGCGGTCGGAGAGGTTTTTGTGGAGCTTGTGGACGTTCGGAATGAGATCGCAAAGCTGAACGGCTATGACAATTATGCAGAATATGCGTATGATGCAGTTTATGTGAGAGACTATACCCTCGATGAAACCAGGGATCTTTTAAAGGAGATCCGTAAGCACGTGGTATCGGTCATGGCGGATATGAAGGATGTGCTTAATGACACGGATTATATGAGATTGTATTCCGAAGGACAGGGGATCGAAAGTACATCGATCATTGAACAGATCGGACCGTATCTGGAAGAGATTGATCCGGAGCTTAAGGATACACAGGAGCATTTTCTTAAGTACCGGCTGTATGATATGGATACCTCACAGAACAAGGCGAACACGGCTTTTACCATGCGGTTATCTTACTTTAAGGATGGCTTTATATACGGACAGATGTATGACAATTACATGGACTACTACAATGTAATCCATGAATTCGGACATTACAACAATGTCTACCGCAGTGCCGATACCTTTTTTGAATCCAGTAACAACATTGATGTCAGTGAGATTCATTCCCAGGGCATGCAGATGCTGTTTTATGACTATTACGATGAACTGCTAGGAGAGGATATCGGAGATATTTACGCATTTTATGATGTGTACAGCATGGCGGATAATGCGATTTCCACAGCACTGATTTCAGAGTTTGAGATTGCTGCTTATGAGAATCCGGATATGACGCTTGAGGAGCTGAATAAGCTGTATCTGCAGCTTTCACGCAGGTATGGCATGCAGTATGATTCCAAGATCAAGGAGCTTTATACCTGGTCTGAGGTTCCGCACATTTTTACCTCACCGTGCTATTATTTCTCCTATCTGACTTCAGCATTCTCGAGCCTCGATATTCTGACGATGGCAGAGAAAGACCGTCATGAGGCTGTTGAAACATATATGACGCTGACAACCATTCCGGGATATGTGCCGTACTGTTCAGCCGTGGAATATGCGGGGCTGCGCGATATTTTTGATGATGGTGTGGCGCAGGATATTATAGAAGAGACCGCATCCATTCTTGGAGTAAAGGGATATTAGAAAACCGTTCCGTTCAGTTAATCGATGGGACTCTGGTTTTCACGTAAAAAGGGATAGGTAATCTTACCGGAAAGCAAAGGCTCATAGGCCTTTACTTTCCGGTAGGTGTTCCCGAGCATTTCACTTTCACGATATTTACGGATCGCGCTCAGATCAAAGTCGGCATAGAATAATCCTTCGCTCATATCATCTGCCATAAGAAGTGTATTATCTACACAGATTCCATTGTTATCCCAGCAGATCGGACTGAACGCGCAGGAGTTTCCTGCATTCTCTCCGTTGGGATTTGCCATTGCAACTCCGACCATATTCTCATAGGCCCTGGTCGATAAAGCACACAGCCGGGGCTTCATGGAACCACAGTCATTCGGAACCAGAATAATTTCTGCGCCCTGCAGCATTAAAATCCGGGCACTTTCCGGATATTCGCGGTCATAACAGATCATAATGCCAATTTTAATCCCGGCAAAGTCACATACCCGAAAGGCACTTCCGCTTTCCAGACATGCTTCATCTGCAAAGTCACAGGTATGAACCTTGGAATATTTCATAAGAAGCTCCCCGTTCTTACCAATAACATAAGCGGAATTCTGTGGCCTTTCGGTTCCTTTTGTAAAGGCAGTCACAACTACACCAAGCTGTAGTTCCTTAGCTGTATCACAGAGTTGCTTAAGATAAGGATTATCGTCAGAAAGCGCCTCTTCGTTGCTGATGGGTAATGTATATCCCGTAAGATATGCTTCCGGCAGAAGCAGAAGATCTGCTGCATTCCCAACCGCTTCTTTCATTTTTTGAAGAATAACATCGGTATTCTCCTGATATTTTCCTGTAAGAGATTTCTTCTGTAAAATTGCCACTCTGAAATTCATAGGGACTCCTTTTGCTCATGAGTTTACTTTGTCATATAAGAGACGTCAAATATGAAGCATCAAATTTAAAAAAAGTTTCAATCTATTTTCAATCTTCCCTGATTAGAATAAGCATATCACAAAGGAAAAGAAATAAATACAACAATAAATAAAAAAGTTAGGATCGGCAAAAACGATAAAAAGAAATCACATAGATACAGGAGCCGTGGTATACTGTATCTATGCGAATTTATAATAGTCTTAGGACAATGTATTGGAGGTAATGCAATGGAATTTGAACTGCTTGCAGATAGTATTAAGCAAATAAATGATAAAGCAAGTTCTGCAGCAAAAAGTGCTGTAAATCAGCTTATGACATTGCGAAATTGGGCGATTGGTTATTATATAGTAGAATATGAACAAGATGGCAGTGACAGAGCAGAATATGGCTCTCATCTTTTGAAAAATTTGGAAAAACAAATTAATCAAAAAGGAATGAATTACACTCTTTTTAAGGCTTGTAGACAGTTTTATAAAGTATATCCTCAAATTGGTTCGACAGTGTCGGGCAAATTTAAATTACCAGATTTTGGAAAAAGTTCGACAGTGTCGAACGAATTTGTCACAGATCCGGATGTTTTAGTTAATAACTTGTCTTTTTCACATATTCGAGAAATTATGGTTTTAAATGATGCATTTGAACGATTTTTTTACGAAACAGAGTGTATGAAATGCAACTGGAATGTAAGAGAACTCCGAAGAGAGATAAAAACCAATCTTTATGTAAGAGCTGGCATAAGTAGAAAACCAGAGCTTTTATTGAAAAAATCTGCTGATAACGCAAATGGAACAATGCTATCAATAAAAGACCCATTCACATTTGAATTTTTGGGACTTGATGCAAGGGATGCTGTGTCAGAATCTGATCTAGAACAGGCTCTTATGGATCATTTGCAGGAATTTATGTTAGAACTTGGAGAGGGATTCTGCTTTGAGGCAAGACAAAAGCGGATTATAATAGATGATAAATATTATTTTATTGATCTTGTTTTTTATAATCGTCTTTTACATTGTAATGTTATTATTGAACTTAAGAATGATGAGTTCAAACATGAGGATTTAGGACAGCTTAATGCTTATGTAGGATATTATAAGAAAAATGAAATGACAGAGGGAGATAATCCTCCAGTAGGAATCCTGCTTTGTACAGATAAAGGTTCTCAGATGGTAGAATATGCCTTAGCTGGAATAGATAACCAATTATTTGTTTCAACGTATATGTTGCATTTGCCTGACAAGAAGAAACTCGAAGAATTTATGTTAAAAGAGATAGAAGAAATGGGAATGTAAAGCTAAGCACTTTAGCCAATAAGGTTAAGGTGCTTTTTTGCGCTTTGAAAGGAGGAGGTTGAAGTACGCCGCATCGGGGAAAGCCCGATTTAATCATTACAACAGGCTATGTCTGATCATATAGAGTAACTTTTAGTAGAACATCCATTATGGCGGTATAATATACATAAAAGCTGGCTTGATATTTGTAGAAAGAAAGGTGATGTACATGATTAAAAAGAATAGGAAAGAAGCTTTTCTTGATGTAAGAAATGTTGCATCAACAATGGCTATTGAAGAAATGTACGTATCGAAAGACTTTATTAATAAAATGATACTTGTTGCAAGTGGAGAATTATCATCTGAACAAGTACGTCAGGAGATAATAAGCCAATATGCTAGACAGTAAATATAACTGCTATTCAAACCTATTTCTCAGCCTACCCCGAATCCGGAACTGTCATTCTGGGAACGCCTTTGGGGTTCTTCCGAGTTTTTCTTAGATAACAGGGCATGGCAATCGAAGACAACAAAACCCGTGCAAGGATGCACGGGTTAGCCTGTCAAGAACATGGATGTTCTCTGGCAGGCGGTTGTGTACGTCTTCTATACAGAGCCATTGCCATGATCTGTTATTAATAGAAAAACCGGAAGGTTCCACAGGATTCCCAGGATGACCTTCCGGATTTATCATTAACTAAACCATACAGATTTATCATTAACTACACATTCGAACACAAACCATGCATTTACAATCGAACCGGCTTTAATTCAACTCTCCATTCTTATATCTCGCCACAACACTCTGAATACGCTCATTCGGATTCAGCAGATCACTGATGGACGTATCATGATTCAGGGTATCGATCAGATATGCGATATACTTACTCATATCACAATCAATATACCACTCCCGGCTCAGTAATTCCGGAGTCTGATAGATCAGATTCGTAGTGATTACGCCATCGATCAGACCATTTTCATAAGCCTTATCAAAACGCTCCAATCCATTCGTGAACAACCCGAAGGTAGCACAGATGAAAATCTTGCCTGCTTTTCTCTCCTTTAATCCGGCAGCTACTTCCAGAACACTTTCACCGGAGGAAATCATATCGTCGATGAC
>OMAD01000576.1_pt1 | contig 12010 bp, 10 predicted proteins | sample 1644581 | NCBI WGS metagenome assembly OMAD01 (sample SAMEA103958120, study PRJEB25191) | human gut metagenome | biome: human-associated habitat [ENVO:00009003]; feature: intestine environment [ENVO:2100002]; material: feces | place: Germany | collected 2013/2015 | reverse complement strand
TACATTTCAAAAATGCATCTTCAAGTTTTTGAATAAGAGGATAATTAAGAGATGGAGTTAAATCAAATTCATTATATCCCATCTGTGCTAAAAGAATTTTTACAACAATTTGATTAACAGATTCAATGCAGCCTGTGGAATCAGTTATTTCATTGTATATAAGATTCTCTATTTTATTTTGGATATCAGTTGGCAATTCGGTAAATTTGATGTTATATAGTAATGGAAAAATTGTAATATTTCGTTTAGTTGATTCTGTAAAAATAAGTGATTCTTCATTAACTGCACATGGACTGTTTAGAAAATTATTGCTATAAATTATAACGAAAAAATCACATGTTTGAATTGCTTTTTCAAAATTTTTTTCTCTTTTTTTATCACCAAGAATAAGCTCATGATAATCATACCAAGTTTCATATCCATAATTTTTCAAATGATAAAGGCATGATTTTACTATAGAATATCGATCGCCACTTGAAAAACATAAAAAAATCATTATATTTCACCTCTATCCTACTTTGCTTGTATTTTATATTTCACATGTATCTCGTAATGATAATTTCGAACAACTGACCGATAACTAAAAATTATCCGTCACTTTCCCACTCTATATCTTAAAACGCCTGCGAGGATGTTTGCTGGTAAGTATATCACGTTGTTTTGATAGGGCGACATGTGTATAAATTTCAGTTACAGTAATTGAACTGTGGCCAAGCATTTCCTGAATGTATCGAATATCAACATCCGCTTCAAGCAGGCTCGTGGCAAAAGTGTGTCGGAACATATGTGGTGTTATGTGTAAGTCAATGGAGGCTATGGAGCAGTATTTTTTAATCATACGTCTGATGGATTGGTCGGAAAGTTGAGTACCGTTTGGGTTAGCAAAAAAATATCCGCAGTTGCTGATTTCAGATAAGTAAGCAGATTTGTATCTATGTAGCATAGCTGTAACATCAGAGCTTCCAATCTGGATTATTCGTTCTTTTGAATTTTTTCCATATATACGAATCGAAGCATCATATAAGTCAACATCGGTTTCTCTTAAATTGCACAGTTCAGAAATTCTCATGCCGGTAGAAAATAAGGTTTCGCAAACTGCAATGTCGAGAAGTATGCGTTTTTTTCGATATGCGGTTTGAGCAATCGACAATTCGCGGTATATGGTTGAAAGAAGATTTTCCATTATATAAAGTGGAATCGTCTTAGGCAGTATCATAGGAGTTCGGAAGTTTGTCTTGATTTTTGCAAAAGGATTTTGATCGATGTAGTCCTTATATTCGAGAAAACGATAAAAAGCTCTTACAGATGCAAGCTTTCTTTTAGCGGTTTTGGACTTGAAATTTTTATGGAGATGCCCGATATATTGTTCAATTTCTGATATGGATATTTCGTGTAGATTTGAATGATTAAAAAAAGAGATAAATTGACGTAAATCAGTGGAGTATGCCTTTAATGTTTTTGGATTAAGGCCTTTTTGTGTATGACAGTACTCAAGATAATTTTTGACTGAAGTAGATAATGAATTCATATAGTAGTTTCTCCTTTGAAAATAGTGTTTACATTGATATATCGGAATAGTGCTACGGTAAATATTAAAAAATAAACGGTAACTTAAAAAATAGTAACTTCCCGGCAGCTTTTGAGAGATGTGCAGATGTAATAACATCTCTGATTCTAAAATATGGACCGGCTTTAAAACGAAAATGGAATCTTATTTGCATGATGAATATGAAAAGTGTTCCTGTATGACAAAATCAAATTGACTAATGCTAATTAGCAATATATAATATAGACAAAATGAAAATGACATGAACGGAGGAACAATGAAGTGGAGAAGGTTATAACACTTGAGGACGCATTAAAAAGAATTCAAGAATTAGAAAATGAAAACGCCGAGTTACGTGAAGAATTGGAATATTATAAAAATCGTAAATTAAGCGGAAGGCAGAAGCACAATGCAAAATGGATGGCTATTTACAATGATTTTGTTGCCGGTTATGAAAGTGGAATGACTATGAAAGAGATTGCAAGAAGGAATAATGTCAGTGAGAGAACGATTTACAGGTATAAAGCGTATTATGACAAGATAAGGAGTACAAATGAGAATGCGATAGAGTAATTGAAAAAATTAATAGTAAAAAACATATTGCTGGCGTCAGCAATATGTTCATAAGAGGAGGAAATTTGAATGGAAAAGAGAATAATAGAATTGTACAGAAGAAAATTTGATGATATCCGACATGAAGAGGATGGCATTGAGTATTGGTATGCACGAGAATTAATGACATTATTGGACTATGTTCAATGGAGAAATTTCGAAAATGTTGTAAAAAAGGGAATGCTTTCTTGTAAAAATAACGGAATTAGAGTGGAAGACCATTTTGCTGGCGTCAGCAAAATGGTCATATTGGGAAGTGGAGCCAATAGAGAAGTTGAAGATTATATGCTTACCCGTTATGCATGTTATCTTATTGCTGAAAATGGAGATCCACGAAAGGAGCAGATTGCTTTTGCACAAAGCTATTTTGCGGTTCAGACTAGAAAACAGGAATTGATTGAAGAAAGAATTTCTTATATCGAAAGAACAGAGGCAAGAGGAAAATTAAGGGAATCGGAAAAAAGATTGTCTCAAAATATATATGAGCGTGGAGTGGATGATGCAGGATTTGGATTTAAGGATGAAGGCATAACAGATAAATCCACGCATGGCAATGTTGCATGGCATCAGATGAGACTGGAATTTTAAGGCCTGAGCCTAGAGCGAATATAAATTAAGAGCGCATATTGTCCTGTATGACAATATGCGCTCATATATTATTTCCACTTAAAAGTAATCATTCCGTATACATAGATAAATACGATTGCAACAGGAACCACGAAGCGGAAAAGTGGTTTCATCCAAGGCTTTATTTTCATACCTTTGCCTGTGTTGGCTTCGGCGATGAAATTGTCCCAGCCCCAGCCGAACTTGTTGCAGCAGAACAGAGCGAGAACAAGCGAGCCAAGAGGAAGAATGGTGGACGATACTATGAAGTCCCAGAAATCAAGCCAGGTTGTACCGGCGGCAAACGGCTCGAATTTAAATACACTGAATCCGAGTGCAGTAGTTAAAGCAAGCAGGAAGATTATGATACCGCATACCAGACATCCCTTTGGTCTGGACCAGCCGGTAAGATCCCGTATCATAGCGAGTATGTTTTCACATACACCGAGCACGGTTGACATCGCTGCAAAAATCATAAACATGAAAAACAGGCTTCCCCATATACGCCCGCCCGACATATTGTTAAATACGGTTGCCATGGTATCAAAGAGGAGACTTGGACCGGCGTTAACTTCGAGACCGTATGTGAAACAAGCCGGAAAAATGATTATACCGGCAAGGATTGCAACAAAAGTATCGAGAAGAATAACATTTACCGATTCGCCCATCAGGGAATGTTCCTTACCTATGTAGCTTCCGAATATGGCCATACCGCCCATGCCGGTGGACAGTGTGAAGAATGCCTGATTCATGGCACCGACCATTACAGAACCGTCGATTTTGGAAAAATCGGGCTTGAGATAAAATGCTAAGCCTTCGGAGGCACCGCTTAATGTAAGACTGTGGATTGCAAGCACAAGCATGAGCACAAGAAGAGCCGACATAATATATTTGGTTACACGCTCCAGGCCACCCTGCAGGTTAAAACATAATATAAAAAAAGCAATTACAACCGTAACGGCCATGAATATTACGTTTACGGAAGGCTCGGAAATCATTGAACTGAATCCGAGAGAAGCATAATTTCCGGTAAGAAATTTAGCAAAATAGTATATGATCCAGCCTGAGACAACGGTGTAAAATGCCATAAGTGATACATTGCCGGCGAGACAGAACCAGCCGAATACACCCCATTTCTGCTTGGGCTTGGATAACTTCTTATACATATAAATCGGACTTACCTGTGATGCACGACCGACAGAAAATTCCATAACCATCGCCGGGATACCAAGTATCAGAAGACACAGGATGTAGACAAGCATAAAGCTGCCGCCGCCGTTCTGCCCGCACATCCACGGAAATTTCCATACATTGCCGCAGCCGATGGCGCATCCGGCAGAAAGCATAATAAACCCCAGTCTGCTGCCGAGTTTTTCACGTTCCATAAGTAACATTCTCCTTCAAAAAACATTTTAATTTAAGTATACGGCCGCAAACAGTATTTGTAAAATTGATGATTTTATGGTATACTATCGAAAATATCGTTTGTATGAGGTTGATATGGACATTAATATTTTGAAAACATTTGTAGCAGTGTGCGAACATTCCGGATTTTCCGCGGCGGCAGAGAAACTGGGATATACGCAGTCGACAGTATCGTCACAGATAAAAATGCTTGAGAAAGAGCTGCAAACAGTGCTTTTTGACAGGTATTATCACAGAATATCGCTTACATCCGATGGTATTGTTGTGCTTGGTTATGCCAGGAATATCCTTAATGCACATGAGAAGATGCTTACCGATATTAACGGATGTGGTCAGATTGACGGAGATATAAGGCTTGCCATGTCAAGTTCGGTCGCTAACCGGTACTTCGGCAGGGAGTATCTTGGATTCAGAAGACAATACCCGGGAATCAGGCTTACGATTACAGAATGCGGCACCGAGAAGATGTTTGACATGCTTAGGAAAAATGAAGCGGACCTGGTATTCACACTCGATTCGCATATATATGAGTCAGAGTTTGAGATATGTGCGGAAAGAATGGAGAGGGCACATTTCGTGGCATCGGCAGAAAATCGACTTGCGCATATACAGCACCTGAATGTGTATGATGTAATAGAAGAACCGTTTATACTTACAGAGCATGGAATGAGTTACAGAAGGCTCCTTGATGAAAAGCTGGCCTCGGCATCATATGAAATCAAACCGGTGCTTGAAGCGGGGAATCCGTTGCAGATATGTGCAATGGTGGAGGGAAGCGGACTGCTGTCTTTTCTGCCCGATTTTATTACGGATGGCTATGTTAAGGATGGCAGACTTGTGTACCTGCCGGTTGATGACTGCGATATTCAGGTGTGGACACAGTTGCTGATACATAAGAATAAATGGCGTTCACCGGCGCTGGATGCTTTTATTACATATTATAAGAAAATAATAGAAAAAAGTGAGGATTAACAATGCAGAAAGGATCAAATCCCAACATTACGGAAAATGCACAGAAACTGTTAGTGGAAAACAGAGGTGTATTAAAAAACAAAATATTCCTGTACCTTACGGAATTTTTTGCGGGAATGTCGGTTATGGCGGTAGAACTCGGAGCGAGCAGGCTTCTTGCTCCGTATTTCAGTTCATCGCAGATAGTCTGGACGATTATCATAGGCACGATCATGATTGCCATGGCACTCGGAAATATATACGGAGGAAAGAGCGCGGATAAATCGCCCAACCCTGACAAATTATACGGCAGGATACTCATCGCGGCAGTATGGATAGCCCTGATTCCGGTTGCCGGCAAGTATATTGTGCTTGGAATATCGGCACTGCTTATTTTTACGGTGAATAATAATTTCCTTATCATAGCTGCATTCTGTGCATGTATGGTAATATTTGTTTTTCCGCTCTTCTTATTGGGGACGGTTACACCGTCGTTGGCCAAATACTCCGTAAGCAGTCTTGACGACAGCGGCAGAACGGTCGGAACACTTGGAGCATTTAACACGATTGGAAGCATTATCGGAACATTTGTGCCGACATTTGTGACAATTCCGGCGGTCGGAACATCAATAACATTCCTTATTTTTGCAGGTATATTGATCGTACTTTCGGTGATATATTTTGTGAGCAGCCGTGTCGGATATAAGAAAATCATCATATCCGGAGTTATCTTCGTGTTATGCTGTGTATTCGGACATGGAGACTCATTCGCATTCTGGCAGAAAGACCTTACATATGAAGGTGAGTCAATATATAATTATCTTCAGGTTTCTGAAGATGATAAACAGGTGTCACTGTCAACCAATGTATTGTTCGGTGTCCAGTCAGTGTATATGAAAGATGATACTCTGACCGGATTGTATTATGATTACGCAATGGCGGCTCCTCTTATGGTTCCGGATAAGAATCCTGACAGTATGGAGGTGCTTATCCTCGGAATGGGAACCGGAACATATGCGACACAGTGCCGTAAATATTTTGGCGACATGAACATCGAAGGTGTGGAGATTGATGAAAAAATAACGAAACTGTCAAGAAAATATTTTGCACTTCCGGATGATATCAACGTGACGACATATGACGGACGGGCATTTCTTAATGCATCAGACAGAAAATACGACGTTATTATGGTGGATGCTTACCAGGATATAACGATCCCTTTTCAGATGTCATCGGTCGAGTTTTTCAGGCTTGTTAAATCACATCTGAATGAGAACGGAGTCATGGTCGTCAACATGAACATGAGAGGAAATGATGACGGTGACATCAATCAGTATCTTGCAGATACCATTTCGTCGGTCTTTGGCAATGTGTACACGGTTGAGGTTGACAATTCAACCAACCGCGAGCTGTTTGCATCTGATAATAATGATATGATGGGTGTGCTAAATGATAATATATCCGGAATAAAGGACGCAGACCTCCGCTTTATGATGAATAAGGTAAGAGACAATAGTATCGCATACAATGCGGGAAAGCTCATAATGACGGATGACAATGCACCGGTGGAACTTCTGGGAATGAAGGTCATAGATAAAATAATCCGTGATGAAGTGGCATATTATAAAGAGATTTTTGACGAAAACGGTGTGCAGGGAGTAATTGACGCACTCTGAAATTGCTGTTAAAATAATGTACATATAGTTTATTATGGAGAGGCGGGAATATTGTGAGAAAAATGAGTGTACCAAAGATTGTTTTTATGTGCATATTTGCACTAATCGGAATAATTTGTATATTGTATGGACTTAAAGTCCACAGTGCCGGATACGGCTCGGCTTTTTTTGCGGTGTGGCTTGCATTGGGAATATTTTTTATATTCTGTACATGGGCAGTGTGGTTTGGTTTATGGATGCGCCTGCCGAAGTGGTTCAGGATAGCATTTATTGCACTGTGTGCGGTATGCCTTGGTTTTTTTGCGGTAATAGAGGCGTGTATAGCCAGCCGGATCAATTCTAAGGGCGAAGATAATCTGGATTACATAATCGTGCTTGGCGCAATGATCCGGGAAGACGGCCCGAGTTCAATCCTCAAGGCGAGACTTGACAGTGCGATAGAATACCTTGATGGCAATCCGGGTACTAAATGCATAGTGTCCGGCGGACAGGGATATGATGAACCTTACTCGGAAGCGGAAGGAATGAGAAAGTATCTTGTAGAAAAAGGTATTGACGAATCAAGAATCATTATGGAGCCTGATTCCATGAATACGATCCAGAACATACGAAACAGCAAGGCAATCATAGATAATGACAATGCAAAAGTCGGGATAGTTACCAGTAAATTCCATGTGTACCGTGCTGTCAAAATAGCCGAAAAGCAGGGATTTAAGAACGTAAGCGGAATATCGGCATATGTTGTCGCGTCATATATGCCAAGTAATATGTTCAGGGAATTTTTTGGTGTGGTTAAGGACACTTTGCAGGGAAATATGTAAATTTAAGAGGACTTAAGGATGCGGGCAGGTTTAAATGTTTTGAAGTATATAGCGGTTTTTATTATGACGGTGGCAGCTGCAGCGACACTTCTGGTGGCAGCAGCTCTTATCCCGCGGGATGCAATCAGAAATAATATGACCGAATCGGCAGAATTCCTAAGGGACGGCGAACTCTTCGGCGAGAAGATTAAGGGCGTGGATGGCAGTAAAATAGACCGTTATGCTGATTCGATACTGCTTGGCATTGCATATCAATATGATAGCGGGCATCCGCTTGAATCGGTTATGAAATCTGCATATTATTACACTGAATATCAGAATGAGAATGTGAATCTTTATGATGCCGTTACCGGGGGATATGAGGCAAATCAGCAATACATGCGCTATTGGCATGGAAGCATTGTGGTTGTAAGACCGCTTATGATGTTTTTTAATATACAGCAGATATACATTATCAATGCAGTTATAATTGCCGGATTAACAGCATGGCTTATGGTTATACTCATCAGAAACAAAGCATATCTGCCGGCTGTGGCAGCCGCGTGCGGACTGATACTTACATCATCCTGGTATGTGCCGATGTCCCTGGAATATACATGGACATATATAATTATGCTTTTTGCATCGTGTATAGGGACGCTTAGAGCATTTAAAGGAAACATGAGAGATACGGGATTGTTCTTTATGATAACCGGAATGATAACTTCGTATATGGATTTTCTTACAACAGAGACCTTGACACTTCTGGTTCCGCTCCTGCTGATAATATGGATTGATATCCGTAACGAAGGACATGCCGATGTGAAGAAAATACTGAAATCCGTATTGTTCTGGAGTATCGGATATATCGGAATGTGGCTTATGAAATGGGGTCTTGCGGCAGTAATCCTCCGCGAAAATGTCATGCCGTATATTACCGGGCATGTGCGCGAGAGACTTGGCGGTGACATAGGCATCGCACCGTGGCGGTATTATGTTGGCGCGGTGACCCGCAATATACGTCATCTTTTTCCATGGGAATACGGACCGGCCGGAATTGCCGGAGGAGTATTTATCATTCTTGGCGCAATATACACAGGATATGTTTATAAGCGAAAAAATATCAATAAGTGCAATATTTATATATACTTAATTCTTGCAATAATTCCGTATATAAGGTATATTGTATTACATAACCATTCATATGTGCACTCTTTTTTTACTTACAGGGCACAGATGGCTACGATAATTGCGGTGGTTTTGATTGTGGGCGAGACTGCCGGATTCAGACATAACACTTAATCTTAAGATGATATAAGTCATTTTAGATAAATATTTATAACGGAGGTTTATATGAACTCAGAAATAAGAGCGAGGAAAAAGAAATTTGCAGCACTTGTAACGGTGATGATGCTCGTTATGTGCAATGTAATGCCTGCCTTTGCGGCAACACACACTGCGGATGAATGGATGAGATACGGGTCATTTGATAGGACAGAGGATTATTATGTTAATCCGGGCGATGAAATCCAGATATCGGGTTCGCATACATTGTATGAATATGCTTATTATCAGATTATATATTATGATGATAATAACAATCAAATCAAAGAAGTGAAAAGTTCTACTGCAGATGAGCAATATGATGACGGTGGTTATTATTTTGCACATAATGTTTTTGATTATTCAGACATTATGGGAGAATCAGACAAATCCAGATTGTTTAAGAACTGGAAGGTAACAGATGTATATAAGTCGGGTGGATATGGTGGATATGTATATCTTACGGCACAATTTTATGATGAATTGAATGTAGTATATCATCTCCCGGAAGGAGCCGTTAATTCGCCGGATAATCTTTCAATATACCCACAGGGCAAGAGCGATATCATACTTGGGGATGCGTCAATGGAAGGATACACATTTGACGGATGGTATCTGGATGCGGAATTTAAGCTGCCGATAGCAATGATTGATGCCACACAGACTGGAGAAGTTGTACTCCATGCCAAATTCACCCTTAATCCTCCGGTAGATCCCGGAGACGGGGAAGAACCTGGAGACGGGGAAGAACCTGAAGACGAGGAAAATCCTGGAAATGATGAGAAACCGGAGAATCCCGGAAATACCGAGACACCGACGGATAATGACCCGAAACTCGGTGAAGATAATATAACAGTTCTTCTTACAGGACTTACGGGACTTGCAGGACTTGGTATTTTTACCATGACATTAAAGAGACGCCGTAAGAGTGAGAGAGAATAGAAATTGATACAAAAGGAGCATACCGATGGAAACCGAACACAAGAGGCGCGTGCGTTACAAGGGCAAATATCCGAGAAAATTTGAAGAAAAATATAAAGAACTGCAGCCTGACAAATATAAGGATACGGTAGCGCATGTAATCAGCAAGGGCAACACCCCGGCCGGAATGCATATTTCGATAATGGTTAATGAAATTCTGGACGTTCTGGATATAAAACCCGGACAGACGGGATTTGATGCGACGTTGGGATATGGCGGGCACACAAGGGCTATGCTTGAGAAACTTGAGGGCAGCGGCCATATGTATGCCACGGATGTCGATCCGGAAGAGTCGGCAAAGACTCGTGAACGACTTGATAAGCTCGGTTTCGGAAGTGATATCCTTACAATTAAGTTACAGAATTTCTGTACGATAGACGAAATTGCAAAGGAAGCCGGTGGCTTTGATTTTATCCTGGCTGACCTTGGAGTGTCGTCGATGCAGATAGATAATCCGCAGCGCGGCTTCACATTTAAAACCGACGGACCGTTAGATCTGAGACTGAACCAGCAATGCGGTATCAGTGCAGCAGAACGACTTGACAATATTTCGCGTGATGAACTGGCGGGTATGTTATATGAGAACTCAGATGAGCCCTACTGTGACGAAATTGCAGAGGCAATAACGGACGAAATCCGTAAGGGTCACAGAATAGATACGACCTTTAAACTTCGTGAAATAATAGAAAATACACTTTCTTTTATACCGGAGAAGGAGCGCAAAGACACGGTTAAGAAAACCTGCCAGCGTGTCTTTCAGGCATTGAGAATAGATGTCAACCATGAATATGAGGTTCTCTATGAATTTATGGAGAAGCTTCCGGGTGCATTGAAACCGGGCGGGAGAGCAGCAATCCTGACATTCCATTCCGGTGAGGACAGAATAGTGAAAAAAGCACTAAAAGATGGTTTTAAGAATGGTGTGTATTCGGATTATTCCAAGGACGTTGTGCGGCCTTCCGCTAAGGAGTGCGCCGAAAACGCAAGGGCACATTCGACTAAAATGCGCTGGGCAATGAAAAGCAAATAACAGACTTTAACACAAAGAACCGGTACAATTCCATGCGTACCGGTTCTTTTAATGCGTCTTGAGTTATTTTTTTATCCGAATATGCTTTCGATGAGTTCTTCCCTTACAGAATCGTAGTGTGGGCCGACGAGACCGAAATCCATTTCCTTATATGTCCAGACCGCGCGGCCGATGCCGTATTTGTGGAATACGGAATTGATGTCGTGGAACCATCTTACGGTATCCTCAGCCGGAGCCTGATCGATGACACCGTACTCGCCGCAATAGAGAGGAACATTCAATTTCTCGGCGGCTTTGATAGCGTCGTCAAAAAGTATCTCAAAGAAATCCGGGCCAAGTTCCTTAAGCCTGCTGTTTTCCTCGGCAAGTGCGCCGGTCATTGCGCTTGGCATGCTGTGGCTGATGCGCATGTATTCGTCAAAATCACCCGGATATCCGATATGAAAATCCTTTGGCATGTCCTGAACCCAGTGAGCAGACTGATGTGTAAAAATAAGCGGCTCGTAGCAGTGAAAATTATAAACAATATTTTCGTCAACCGGCGGCAGAAGTTTTTTGATGGATGTAACGGCATTGTAGCCGACGCCGCCATAGAGAATTCTGGCCGTCGGGGCATATTCGCGGATTACCTTGACAGCACGTGCCGATAATTCGTTCCACTCATCAACAACGTTAAAGGACGCGACTTCATTAAGAAGCTCAAACATCACTATGTCCGCATCCTTGGCAAAACGGCTTATGATTTTTTTCCAAAGATTAAGAAAGCGTTCCTGCAGTTCTTCGTTGTGGAAGAAATCCTTTGAATAGTCCTGGTCGTCAAAAATATATCCGGGTGTTTTGTGCAGGTCAAGCACCATATTCAAATTGTATTTACGGCACCACGAAATACAGTCCTCGATATGCCTGTATCCCTCTTCGATGTCACCGCCTTCTTCTGTCTCAACATTCTCGTAATCAAGCGGCAGCCTGACATGGTCAGCACCCCAGCCTGCAATTTTTTTAATATCATCTTCCACGATGAACGTATCGAGATGATGTTTGTCGAGCGGCCCCTGTGAAA
>OMAD01000566.1_pt1 | contig 12114 bp, 10 predicted proteins | sample 1644581 | NCBI WGS metagenome assembly OMAD01 (sample SAMEA103958120, study PRJEB25191) | human gut metagenome | biome: human-associated habitat [ENVO:00009003]; feature: intestine environment [ENVO:2100002]; material: feces | place: Germany | collected 2013/2015 | reverse complement strand
ATATGCTTTTCAAAAAATCATATTACGCAACAGCCAGAGATGAACTTGAAAAAAATAAGGATTCCATGAACGAACTTGAGTGGATCGGAAAAAATTTATAAAGCACACACCAAATTCCAGTTTATCGAGTGACGAAAACAATACATCCTTCTGCGGACAACCCCAAAACGTTTGTCCGCTCTTTTTATGCCCGCACATCCTGATAGGGGAGAACTGCCAGACGAAACCGTCTGCGGGCGGCGCATGAAACGGTCAACGGGTCAACAGCTCAAAATGATTCCGTTTGGTGACCAGCAGCCCTTCCTTTTGCAGCTTGGAAAGCTCTGCCGACATGGCAGCGCGCTCCACGCAGAGAAAATCCGCCAGCTGCTGACGGTCAAAGGGAATGTCAAAGGAGAGGGAGGATTGCCGGATGGACTCGGCAGACAGGTAGGACAGCAGCTTTTCCCGTGTGGTCCGCTTGCTGACATGGGTGATCTTATCGTTAAAAAGCAATATTTTGTTTGCCAGAACACTGACCAGATTGCGGATGAGCTTTTGGTGATGGTCGCAGGCGGTGGGGCAGGCGGTGAGCAGCCGCTTGACGTTGAGCAGCAGGATCTCGCAATCCTCCTCTGCCACCACGCTGATGTTCAGGATGGCACCGGGGGTGGCGGCGTAAGGCTCCCCGAAAAAATCCCCGGTATTGCACTTGGACAGGATGTTGCGGTGTCCCCAAAGATCCTCCTGAATCACAAGGGTAGAGCCGGACAACATGAGCCCCATGACCTCTGTGGAATCTCCGGCACGGAAGATATAGGAGCCCCGGGGCCGGGTGATTTTTGTTGCACTGACGCAGTGCAGAATGGACAAGATCTCATCGTCGGTAAGTCCGGTGAAGAAGGGGCAGTTCCGCAGAACAGGAAGATATTTTTGCATAAAAGTTCTCCTTGTTGGAATTCAAACATACAAGATGGCTTTAGTATACTATAATAAGGCTGCAAATGCAAAAACACCCACAACAGGAGAGTATAGATATGATTCGGAAGATCATCCATATTGACGAAGAAAAATGCAACGGCTGCGGGCTGTGCGCAACCGCCTGCCATGAAGGTGCCATTGATATCATCAACGGCAAGGCAAAGCTGGTGCGGGAAAATTTCTGCGATGGCTTTGGCGACTGTCTGCCGGGCTGCCCCACCGGAGCCATCACCTTTGAAGAGCGGGAAGCCCCTGCCTACGACGAGACGGCGGTGCAGGAGAACAAAAAGAAGAAGGAATTGCAGGAGAAGATGAAGCACCTCCACGAGGGCGGCTGCCCCGGCTCCCGGATGCGGATGCTGGAACAGCCGGAGGCCGCCGAAAGCGTGGCTTCTGCCCCTGTGCAGTCCGTTTCCCGTCTGCGCAACTGGCCGGTGCAGATCAAGCTGGCACCTGTCCATGCGCCCTACTTTGAGGGTGCAAAGCTCCTGATCGCAGCGGACTGCACGGCCTATGCCTACGCCAATTTCCATCAGGAGTTCATGCGTGGTAAGGTGACCCTCATCGGCTGCCCGAAGTTGGATGCTGTGGATTACAGCGAAAAGCTTACCGAGATCCTGCGCAATAACGATATCCAGAGCGTGACCATCCTCCGCATGGAGGTGCCCTGCTGCGGCGGCTTGGAGATGGCGGCAAAAAAGGCACTGCAGACCAGCGGAAAGTTCATTCCGTGGCAGGTGGTCACCATCTCCATTGATGGTAAAATTCTGGATTAAGCAAATAGAGAGGAACTCAAGATGGAACATAAAATGTTTTGTTTTCAGTGCGAGCAGACAGCGTCCTGCACCGGCTGTATCGGAAAAGCGGGAGTATGCGGCAAGACCGCCGATGTCGCACAGCTTCAGGACGAACTGACCGGCGCTCTGGTTGGACTGTCCAGAGCCACGGACGGCGGTATGCAGGCAACGCCAGAGATGTGGCGGCTGATGATCGAGGGACTTTTTACCACAGTCACCAATGTGAACTTCAACGAAAATACGATTCGGGAACTGATCGGCCGGGTACATGCCGAAAAGGCGCGGCTGGCACCCGACTGCGCAGGCTGCGCTGCCCCTTGCGGACGCACCAGCGACTACGACATGAACCTGCTTTGGAGCGCCGATGAGGATATCCGAAGCCTGAAATCTCTTATTCTCTTTGGCGTGCGCGGCATGGCAGCTTATGCACATCACGCCTTGGTCTTGGGGTATACCGATGATGAGGTGAACCGCTTCTTTGCCAAGGCGCTCTTCGCCATTGGCGAGGACTGGGGCATGGAGGAACTGCTGCCTATCGTGATGGAGGTTGGCGAGAAAAACCTCAAGTGCATGGCGCTTCTGGATAAGGCCAACACCGAAAGCTACGGAACGCCCGTACCGGTTACCGTTCCGCTGACTGTAGAAAAGGGACCGTTCATCGTCATCTCCGGTCATGATCTCCACGACCTGAAGCTGCTGCTGGAGCAGACTGAGGGCAAAGGCATCAACATCTATACCCATGGCGAAATGCTGCCCGCTCACGGCTATCCTGAACTGAAAAAGTATTCCCATCTCAAGGGCAATTTCGGCACGGCATGGCAAAACCAGCAGAAAGAGTTTGCAGAACTTCCTGCGCCGGTGCTATTCACCACCAACTGTCTGATGCCGCCCAAAGCAAGCTATGCCGACCGGGTGTTCACCACGTCGGTGGTATCTTACCCCGAAATAATGCACATCGGAGCAGACAAGGACTTCGCCCCGGTGATCGAAAAGGCTTTGGAGTTGGGCGGTTATTCCGAGGATAAATCCTTCACCGGCATCAACGGCGGCAGCACGGTCATGACTGGCTTTGCCCGCGGTACGGTGCTTGGAGTGGCAGAACAGGTCATCGAGGCGGTCAAGTCCGGCGCGATCCGGCACTTCTTTCTGGTTGCCGGCTGCGACGGCGCACGCCCCGGCCGCAACTACTACACGGAGTTTGTAAAGCAGACGCCCGCCGATACCGTAGTGCTGACCCTTGCCTGCGGCAAATACCGCTTCAACGACCTTGACCTTGGTACCATCGGCGGCCTGCCCCGCCTGATGGATGTCGGACAGTGCAACGATGCTTACAGCGCCATCCAGATCGCTGTTGCCCTTGCGGATGCTTTCGGCTGCGGTGTGAATGACCTGCCACTGTCCATGGTGCTCTCATGGTACGAGCAGAAGGCAGTGTGCATCCTGCTGACGCTGCTGTATCTGGGCATTAAGAATATCCGTCTTGGTCCTACGCTGCCGGCATTCATTTCACCGAACATCCTTAACTTTCTGGTGGAAAACTATGGCATCGCGCCGATTACAACGCCGGAAGAAGATTTGAAAGCATTGTTGAAATGATAATGATGACCATTGCACAGATCATGGAAAAGATGATCGCCTTTTCCGAGGGGAACATTCACGATATCACGCACCTGAGCTGCGTGTGGACTTATGCCAAGACCATCGGTGAACTGGAAGGGCTGGACGCAGAGGCCCAGTTTATTCTGGAAGTGGCGGCGATCACCCACGACATTGCCTGTCCGCTCTGCCGCAAGAAATACGGCAACACCAACGGCAGCTATCAGGAGCGGGAGGGTGACCCGCTGGTGCGGGCGTTTCTGACAGATACCGGCATGACGACTGCACAAATTGATAGGGTGGCTTATCTGGTGGGGCATCACCACAGCCCGGCGCAGATCGACGGCATCGACTACCAGATTCTGATCGAAGCGGATTATATCGTCAATGCATCCGAAAGCGGGTACAGCCGGCAGGCGATTCAATCTTTTATGGAGCATACCATGAAAACCGCGGCAGGCATCCGGCTGACAAAAACGGTGTTTGGAGTATAACGGAAGAGCTTGCCGCAAAATACGAAAAAAAGATTCCATAGCGAGTGACCTGAAAAGGCCGCTCGCTTTTTCTTTACCATGAACTTGAAGGGAGGAACGCTATGCCAAGCAAAACCGAAGAATATCTTGCCCTTGCCCAGCGCACCGATGCCACCGCCTGCGCCGACTACGATGTTTGGAACAACCGAATGAACCGTTATGTCAGGCGTGGCTCTAAGGGCATCGCTCTGCTGGATGAATCCAGCGGATTCCCGCGCCTGCACTACGTTTTCAATGTGTCGGATACGGGTGTGCGCCGCAATTCCCGTGACCCCGACCTGTGGCAGTACAAGGAATACTCTTACTTGTCAATCTGCTGTAAAAAATCACCCAAGTTTGGGTAAAATTGACAAAGTGAAAAAGAAAGCCGCTTCTATCTTGACACTCCACAAAGAATATGGTATTGTAGTCAAGCATAAAATAAGTTATTCTTCAAGTGCTTAATTTGTTTGTGCCTTACAAAAAAGAAAATTGTACGTGAGCAGCGTCGTTGGATTGTTACCGTTTGGCGGGCTAGACCAACTCTGCATAGCACAAGCCGAAAGCGTGTTTCAGCCTTCGGTATGTTTGCTGTGTCGAGAGTGGTCTTTTTTTATTGCCTTTTTCAACCTGAGGAGGAGAAACAATGCAATATACCGTCAAAAAACCGATCAACAACAACATTCTGCGCGTGGTGGATCCCACGGGCTGTGAGCTGATCGTCACCGGGCGCGGTCTGGGCTTTGGTGTTAAGCCGGGCTATAAAATCGAGGCTGAAACCGTGGAGCGCAGCTACCGCATGACCAGCCCTGCCGTGCAGCAGAAGTTGGTGGAACTTCTGGAACAGATTCCGTATGAGCATCTGCTGCTCACCGACGAGCTGGTGGCAATGATCCGCAGCCGGGTGAACTACCCGCTGAACGAAAGCCTGCTCATCACGCTGGCAGACCACATCAGCTTTGCCATTCAGCGCAGCGAACAGGGAATTCGCTTTTCCAACCCGCTGATGGCTCCCATTCGGGAATTCTACCCGGAAGAGTATCGCCTTGGTATGGAGTGCCTTGCCGCCATCCGCCAGCGCTGCCATGCAGCCCTTTCGGACGACGAGGGCGGCTTCATTGCGCTGCACATCGTCAACGCAGAGCTCAACACCACCATGAGCGTGGTGAACGATGTCACTCGCTTTGTGGATGGTTGTGTGCAGGTGGTGGAATACTTTTACAACTGCCATTTTGACCGGGATGCACTGGATTTCAGCCGCTTTACAGTGCATTTGCGCTTTTTTGCGCAGCGCGTATTTCAAGGAAAACAGGAGCAGGAAAACGATACCCACGACGAAGTGTTCCGCGCCCTGATCGCCCGCAATTGCAGCGAACACTACAAATGCGCCTGCTGCATTGCGGAGTATGTGCGCAACACCTGGCACAAGGAGCTTTCGGACGAAGAACTGGTGTTCCTTACGATCCATCTGAAACGGATTCGGATGGGGAAATAAGTTTTCTTGCTTCACCTTTGATTCTCCACAGGTTTTTTCTGTGTGGATATATATGCTGGATACGAACTTGAGAAAAGGAGAACTGAAGATGAAAGACAAGATCTTTGGCGTGCTGCAGCGCGTGGGACGCAGCTTTATGCTGCCCATTGCACTGCTGCCTGTAGCGGGCCTGCTGCTGGGTATCGGCAGCTCGTTCACCAACGAAACCATGCTGGCGGCCTATGGCCTGAACAGCGTCATCCACCCCGGTACCCTGATCTACACCATTCTGGACGTGATGAGCCAGACCGGCAGCGCCGTGTTCAACAATCTGGCCCTGCTGTTCGCCATGGGCGTAGCCATCGGCATGGCCCGCAAGGAAAAAGAGGTGGCTGCCCTGTCCGGTGCAGTGGCCTATATCATTATGAATACAGCCATTCAAGCCATGATCAATGCGGCAGGCGGCGTAGAAGCGATGCCTGCCAACTCCACCACCACCATGCTGGGCATCACCACCCTGCAAATGGGTGTGTTCGGCGGCATCGTGGTCGGTCTGGGCGTGGCGGCGCTGCACAACAAGTTCTATAAGATCGAGCTGCCGCAGGTGCTGGCCTTCTTCGGCGGCACCCGCTTTGTGCCCATCGTCAGTTCTATTGTGTATCTGGTGGTCGGCATTGCCATGTTCTATATCTGGCCGGTGGTGCAGAGCGGTATTGCCGCGCTGGGTGCACTGGTGCTGGCTTCCGGCTACGCAGGCACCTTTATCTACGGCCTGCTGGAGCGCGCACTGATCCCCTTTGGCCTGCACCATGTGTTCTACATGCCGTTCTGGCAGACCGCTGTGGGCGGCACCGCCATCATCGATGGTGTCACCGTGACCGGCGCACAGAACATCTTCTTTGCCGAGCTGGCTTCCAAGTCCACTACGGTGTTCTCGGTCAGCGCTACCCGTTTCATGGCCGGTAAGTTCCCCTTTATGATGTTCGGTCTGCCCGGCGCAGCGCTGGCGATGTACCAGTGCGCCAAGCCGGAAAAGAAAAAGGTTGCAGGCGGCCTGCTGCTGTCTGCTGCGTTGACGGCTTTCCTCACCGGCATCACCGAGCCGCTGGAATTTACCTTTATCTTTGTGGCACTGCCCATGTACGCGGTGCACTGCGTGCTGGCCGGTCTGTCCTTCATGCTGATGCACATCCTGAATGTGGGTGTGGGCATGACCTTCTCCGGCGGTCTCATCGACCTGGTGCTGTTCGGTGTGATGCAGGGCAACGCCAAGACCCACTGGGTGTGGGTGGTCGTGGTCGGTGCGGTGTACTTTGTACTGTACTACATCATTTTCCGCTTTATGATCTCCAAGTTTGACTACAAGACCCCGGGCCGTGATGATGCCGAGGAAGTCAAGCTGTACACCCGTGCGGACGTGAACGCCCGCAGCGCCGCTTCCGGTAGCACCGCCCCCGCAGGGGATGATCCGGTCAGCGCTCTGATCGTAGAAGGTCTGGGCGGTGCCGCTAATCTGTCCGACGTGGATTGCTGCGCCACCCGTCTGCGCTGCACCGTCAAGGATGCGGCATTGGTCAAACAGGATGTGCTCAAAGCCTCCGGTGCCTCCGGCGTGATCTGCAAGGGCAACGGTGTGCAGGTGGTGTACGGCCCCAAGGTGGCCGTCATCAAGGCAAAGCTGGAAGATTATCTGGAAAATGCACCTAAGACCCCGACGGCGACCGCAACACCCGCCCCGGCGGCTCCCGCAGCAAAGGATACCGTGCTGTCTGCCTGCCTGAACGGCACTGTAGTGCCGCTGGCCGATGTAAAGGATGAAGCCTTTGCCAGCGGTGCACTGGGGGACGGCATTGCCATTGAGCCCACCGATGGTGAACTGGTGGCACCTGCTGACGGTGAGATCTCCTCCACCTTTGAGACCCACCATGCCGTGGGCATGACCACGGCTGACGGTGCCGAACTGCTGATGCACATCGGCATCGATACGGTCAAGCTGGGTGGCAAACACTTTACCTACCTCGTCAACGAGGGCGACAAGGTGAAAAAAGGCCAGCCGTTGATCCGCTTTGAACTGGAAGCCATTAAGGCCGAAGGATATCCCGTGACTACGCCGCTCATTGTCTGCAATACTGATGACTATGCCGCTGTCGCGGCTAAAGCCAGTGGCACCGTAAAGCAGGGCGATGCGCTGCTGGAACTGAAGCACTAAGCGTTTCTCCAAAACTGTAAGGCAGGGTTGTTATAAAGGGGGCTGTTGCAAAATAGCCCCAACAAAAAAATGAGATAGGTTTCCCCAAAAGGGGTTGTCTATCTCATTTTTTTGTTGTAAACTGAAACTGCAATGAACCGACTACAGAATGAACAGTATACTCGACGTCCTTTAGTTTATATAGTAGCGGTCCTGTTTTTCGAGCCAATCTTCACACAGCCGCTGGGCCGCTATGTGGCACAGGCAGACGGAAAGCTCTGCGGCTATTGCAAAGAAGACCTCTGCAATACCGAAAACGGACGGATGATCGTGGAGCTGTATCTGGGCAAGCAGGAACATCACGTTTCAAGGATCTTGTATTGAAATAGCTGCACAACCGCAGCGATTGGGTTGAAAATAAGGCTGAAGCCCCAATTGCTCCAGCCAATGTCAAAGTTTCTTATCGCAAGTCAAGAAATTAGCGCAACATTCAACAGCATATTTGCGATATGCAATTCAACGTTGTTGCTGTTGCACTAAAAAGCTGAATTGCTATAATTGTCCATCAAAAATACGTTGGTTCGTTTTACACTGTGACGATTTAAAAAACAAAGGAGAGATATTTTACTATGATCTACAAAAAGCGATACGGTCAACCGTTTGATACCGAAAGTGTAGTGGGCTCTTTTTTGCCCATGATGGAAACGATACCCTATTTGACCAAGGAGCCGGATGGTTTCTCCTATGCCATGGAGCCGCAGGATGTTCTGTATGGTCTTGGCGAAAACGTCCGTGGTATCAACAAGCGCGGGTGGGTGTACGAAAGCAAATGCTCCGATGATGGCAACCATACCGAGGGCAAATCCTCGCTGTACGGTGCTTATAATTTTATGATCGTGTCCGGCAAGGATACATTTGGCTTTTTTATCGACTACCCGGGCAAGGTCACCTTTGACTGCGGCTACACCGACATGGATACCTTACGCATCACGGTGGCCGAGGAAAATTACGATCTCTACATCATTGAGGGCGAAAGCCTGACCGATATTGTGCACCAGTTCCGCCAGTTGGTGGGGCGCAGTTATATTCCGCCCAAATGGGCTTTTGGCAACGCCCAGAGCCGCTGGAGCTACATGAACGAGGACGAGGTCCGCGAGGTGGTGGCAAATTACCGTGCCAATCATATGCCGCTGGACGCTGTGGTTCTGGATATTGATTACATGGAGCGTTACAAGGACTTTACGGTGGATGCGCAGCGCTTCCCGCGTTTTGCAGACTTTGCCGCCGAGATGAAAGCGCAGGGCATCCATCTTGTCCCCATCATCGATGCAGCAGTCAAGGTCGAAGAGGGATATGATGTGTACGAGGAAGGCGTGAAAAACGGCTACTTCTGCACGAATCAGGATGGCACCCCCTTTGTAGCCGGTGTGTGGCCGGGACGGGTACACTTCCCCGATATGCTCAACCCGGAAGCCCGTGCTTGGTTTGGCAGTCAATATAAAGCTCTGCTGGATCAGGGGATCGAGGGCTTCTGGAATGATATGAACGAGCCTGCTATCTTCTACGCAGAGGAAAGACTGAAAAAGACCTTTGCTAAAATTGGGGAATACAGCAAGCAAAACCTGGATATTTCCAGCTTTGGTGCTTTTACCGGCATGGTGGCAGGGCTTTCCAACAACGAAAACGATTATAAGATGTTCTACCACAACACCAAACAGGGGCGTATGCGGCACGACAAGGTACATAATCTTTTTGGTTATAACATGACCCGTGCTGCAGGCGAGGCTTTTGAGCGGCTGGAGCCGGACAAGCGCATTTTGATATACTCCCGTTCTGCCTGCATCGGGATGCACCGGTATGGCGGCATCTGGACTGGCGACAACCATTCTTGGTGGAGCCACATTCTGCTTGCGCTGCACATGATGCCCTCCCTGAATATGTGCGGCTTCCTGTACGAAGGCCCCGACATTGGCGGCTTTGGCAGCAATACCACGGAGGATCTGGTGCTGCGCTGGTACGGCATGGGCATCTTCTCTCCGCTGCTGCGGAATCACTCTGCCAAGGACACCCGCCGGCAGGAACCCTACCGCTTTAAGAACAAGGCCGCCTTTGCCGGTATTTTACAGCTGCGCTACCTGCTGCTGCCCTACATTTACAGCGAGTACATGAAGGCTGCCCTGCACGACGGCATGTACTGTATGCCGTTGGCTTTTGCCTTCCCGGAGGACGACTTTGCCCGCCGGGTGGAGGATGAGGTGATGATCGGTGAAAGCCTGTTGATCGCCCCGGTATATGAGCAAAATGCCCGTGGTCGGTATGTTTACCTGCCGGAGGAGATGCTGCAGGTGCGGGTAAAGTGCAGCGAAAGCAACCGCATCGAAACCAGCGTGCTGCCGGCAGGCCATCATTACATTCCGGTGGAGCTGGATGAAGTGGTGTTCTTTATGCGCAAGGGACACCTTCTGCCCCTTGCCAAGGACGGCAAAAAGATCCAGAGCGTTGCCGATGTGGATTTTGCAGATCTGCGCCTGCTTGCCTATGCCCCCGATGGTGCATCCTATGAATACTATACCGATGACGGCGAGACAAAGGATTATGATAAGCCGGAACATTTTGTGCATATCACGCTGGATGCGGATGGAAACGCAAAGAGTGATCGTGCTACGGTCAAAGTAGAAGGATAATCGTCAGTCATTACGCAGTTCCTACAGAGTGACAGCGTTTCAGCGTGAAATGCTGCCACTCTTTTTTGTTGTCCAAATCACAGACAAAATAGTCGCTTTATCTTGAAAACAGCGTAAAGATTTATTATAATAAGATAAATAGTTGTGACTTTTGCAAAGGAGGGCTGAAGTATGGCAGCGCAGCGCACCTATCTGGCAATCGACCTGAAAAGTTTCTATGCCTCGGTGGAGTGCGTGGACCGCCATCTGGACCCCCTGACCACCAATCTGGTGGTAGCGGATGCCTCCCGCACCGAAAAGACCATCTGCCTTGCGGTGTCGCCCTCCTTAAAAGCCTACAAGATACCCGGCAGAGCGCGGCTGTTTGAAGCCGTCCAGCGTGTCCGGGAGGTCAACGCCCAGCGGCTGCAAACTGCCATCCAACAACACAAGGCAGTCCGGGGAGGATGGCAAGTACCGCTTTGCCAGCACCTCTTTCGATGCCAACGCCCTGAACGCAGACCCTGCACTGGGGTTGAGTTATATTGTTGCGCCGCCCCGGATGCAGCGGTATCTGGATGTGTCCACCCAGATCTACAAGACCTACCTCAAATATGTGTCCCCGGCAGATATCTACCCCTACTCCATCGACGAGGTTTTCATTGATGTGACAGGCTATCTGCCTTATTATCACATGAGCGCCCATGAACTTGCCATGACCATGGTGCGGGAGGTGCTGACCAACACCGGCATCACCGCAACGGCAGGCATCGGCACCAACCTCTACCTCGCAAAGCTGGCCATGGACATTGTGGCAAAGCATATCCCGGCAGACAAAGATGGTGTCCGCATTGCGGAACTGGATGAGCAGTCCTATCGGTATCTGCTGTGGAACCACAGACCCCTGACGGATTTCTGGATGACCGGTCCCGGAACCGTCAAGCGGCTGGAAGCTCATGGCATCTACACCATGGGGGACTTGGCACGGTTTTCCATCCACGGAGAAGATCGACTGTATGAGATCTTTGGCGTGGATGCAGAAATTCTCATCGACCACGCATGGGGCTACGAACCCTGCGGCATGGAGCAGATCAAAAGCTACAAGCCCAGCACCAACAGCATCAGTGAGGGGCAGGTGCTATCCACTCCTTACCCGTATGATAAAGCAAAACTCATTGTCCGGGAGATGGCGGAAATTCTGATGTTCCGGCTCACGGAAAAGAAGCTGGTGACGGAATCCATCACCTTGGAGATCGGCTACGACCGGGAGAACGTGGACAAGGGCGGCTACCGTGGTCTGACCCAGACCGACCGCTACGGCAGAATCATCCCCAAAGCGGCACACGGCACCGTCCGGTTCGATGCTCCTACCAATCTGGGCAGCACCATCATCAACGAAAGCGCAAAGCTGTTTGAGCGCATTACTAACCCTGCGCTGACGGTGCGGCGCATCACCCTCAACGCCAACAAGGTCACCCCGGACGAGGGCATCTATCAGGTGGATTTTTTCACGGACACAAAGAAGCTGGAAAAGGAGAAAAAACTCCAGCAAGCCATGTTGGGCATCAAGAACAAGTACGGCAAAAACGCCGTGCTGAAAGCCAGCAGCTACGAGGAAGGTGCCACCATGCGCCAGCGCAACGCGCAGATCGGCGGGCACAGCGCGGGAGGTTCGGATGGAAAACTACAAAAATAGCAAGATCGGACAAGAGACTGCCCAAAAGTATGGGGACATCATAGAGATGGAACGCCCCCAGACCGAAGAATCCCTTCGCAAGCATCCCCGCATGACCCTTCAGAACCGGGCGAAGATCTTCTCTCCCTTTGCAGCACTGCGGGGTTATGATGAGCAGCTTGCCGCAGAAAAGCAGCGCACCGAGCGTGTGACCAAGCGCATTCTGACCGAGGAAGAAATGTCCGCCCT
>OMAD01000565.1_pt1 | contig 12114 bp, 8 predicted proteins | sample 1644581 | NCBI WGS metagenome assembly OMAD01 (sample SAMEA103958120, study PRJEB25191) | human gut metagenome | biome: human-associated habitat [ENVO:00009003]; feature: intestine environment [ENVO:2100002]; material: feces | place: Germany | collected 2013/2015 | reverse complement strand
GAGCCGCAGAGATATTTTATCGGTGTTCCGGGTATTTTTGCCAGACGCGACCGCAATACGGCGGCAATGTTCGGGTTCAATCATTTTAAATTCAGTATGAGAAGTGATGTGCAGCTGAGCCAGTTCGGTTACTGGTACAGACAATTGGATTGTTAAGAAAATGCGGAAGAAACTTTAATGTCTCTTCCGCATTTCTTTGAAAAAATCCTGAAGCATGGTCCGGCATTCATCCACAAGGACACCGGACGTAAGTTCTGCTTTGTGGTTAAAACCGTCCATCTGCAGGAGGTTGATCACGGAGCCGGCACATCCGGCTTTGGGATTCATCGCGCCGACCACGACCCGCGGAATCCTCGCCTGGACAATTGCTCCGGCACACATCGGACAAGGTTCCAGTGTGATATACATGGTGCAGTCTTCCAACCGCCAGTCACCGATTACCTTGGCGGCTTTGCGGATGGCGATTATTTCGGCATGAGCAAGCGTGCTTTTATCGGTGTTTCGCCTGTTATAACCGCGTGCTATTATTTTATCATCATATACGATAACACATCCTATCGGGACCTCGTCTATTTTCGCCGCTTTGCGGGCTTGTTTAATCGCTTCGCGCATGTATTTTTCATCAGTTGTCATATCAAACACCTCGCATGTCTATTAACGAATAATGCCTGTGGTCACGGTAACGGCCGCGCATATAAACCAGCGAGCGGGACAGGCCTTCGTACTCAAAACCAAGTCTGGTCAGCAGACTCATTGAACGGAAATTGTCGGGCAGAGTGTAAGCATCGATGCGGTGCAGGTTCGCGTCGGTAAAAATTGCTTCAATGAGCCTTGAAATCGCTTCGATGGCATATCCGTTATGCCAGAACTGCGGCAGCAGCTTATATCCTATTGTACAGGAATTATAGATCCCGCGCTGGATGTTGGAAAATGAAGCGGTTCCGATAATGGTGTCCGGTGCGTCCTTAAGTTTCCAGAAATAGCGCATATATGTGCCGTGCATGAAAGCGCTGTATTCAGCGTAAAGACATGCACTCTGGTAATCGAGAGTGTAAAAATTAGGGTTTTTGTCTGCTTCGACAGGCTCAAAGGTCTGCCGTCCTTCCGAGTAAAAACTAAGAACCGGGACGGCGGCTGTGTTATCAAGAACTTGTAAAATGAGCCGTTTTGTCTCATATATGGTACGCATTGCCGGCACCTCTTCCAATCAAAATATGTAAATATTTTACCATCAGAGCGGGAAAACTTCAATTAAGAATATAAGATTGAAAAATAGATAAAATGTTATCTATTTATGCTGAAAAACCTTGAATCTGGATAATATTTTAGCTATAATTATTATATATCAAGAACAGGTGGTAATGATATCCGATGAAAAAATACATCTGGGAAACCCCGGAAGAAATTAATTTTAATGTTGCGAAAAGAGTGCGGAATATAAGGCGCAGAAAGCGCATTTCGCAGAAAGAACTCAGTGAGAGGTCGGGAGTGAGCTATGGCTCAATCAAACGTTTTGAAAGCACCGGTAATATAAGTTTTATATCGCTGACAAGGCTGGCGGTGGCACTTGACGCGGCGGATGACATAAGAAATATGTTTACCGATGTTCCGTATGCGTCGATAGAGGAGGTAATCAATGAGCGCGGATAATTATAATTGAGGACATACGTGAACGCGTAATGACTGAATTGACAGAGTTTATGTAGGCGGATTATATTCCGTAATGAAATGAGGTAAATATGAAAAAATGTAAAATAATACAATTAACGGGGCTGGCAATAATGTCTGTATTGGTTATATCTGCCTGTGGCAAATCAGTTAAGACCATGTCAACTATATCCATAAGCAGGTATGAGACATCGCCGCAAGAGGAGACCGAAACAACAGACATTAATGAGAGTGTTACCGATACGCACAATACCGAAACACCCGGCGTAAACGAAACGAACACCATTAATGAGGCAACAGCACCACCTAAAATTGCAGGGCTTGAAACGGAGGAGGAAGAGATATATGACTTCGATTATACATTACCGAATACATTCGAACAGCCTACCGCAAAAGAAAAACCGGATGAAGTCTCTTACATTAAAGGCATGTATAATGCTGAATTAAGCTGGGACGGAAAAGACCACAAAAAGAGTGTTGATGATGGGAAAGAACTTTCTGACCGGGAAATGCTTATAAGTGCACTGTCGGGCAGACATAGTTTTACATATCGCATACTGAAGACGGAAGATTCAAATTCACTATATATTTATGATAACAAGCCGATTAACATAGCCGAGTTGAGGTATATTTTATCAATATATGGATATGAACTGAACGATTTTACTACGGTTGATATGGACGGTGATGGCCTTAAAGAAGCGGTTGTCAGATGTGCATACGGAATACATAGGTTATGTATGATTTTTTATGTACAGGGTGGAAATGTTTACATGACTGCTTTTGAAGAGCGTTCCATGCCTTGTATTTTTAAGACATCAGGTGAGTTTATCGCTCCGGACGGAAGTATTTCGCGCATGAAATTCACATCTGAAAATGTGGATATTCAAAAACCAGTAACATACGATATCGATGATAACGGTGATGCAATATATTATATTAACAGTGATAACGTATCTGAATCAGAATATGACCACTTCTGTGACGAATGGGAAAGCAGCGGAACGAATTGTGAGTTTGTCAGACTGACGGCAGAGAATATCAATAAGTACCAATAAGTATCAAGTAAATTCAAATTTCTTGACATATTTTCGGAAAATGGGTATACTGAATAATGCCGTGTTCATAACGGTATAAATTAATATTGTTAATACATTTCCATGCAGCCGGGGAAGTAGCGGCTCCCTGTACCTGAAATCCGCTATAGCAGGGGTGATGTTCGGCAGAGGGCTGATATTTATGGAGCAGCCCGGTGTAAGTGGTGTTGACATTTGGGTCTTTCACGACGGAAATCCACGAACCATGTCAGGTCAGGAATGAAGCAGCATTAAGTGGAATCTTCCGGGTGTTGAAAGGGTGCCTGGATCGAGCTAACTGCATCGGTAACGTCTGTGGATATCAGTTCGAAGCCGGGCGCACGGCTTTTGTTATTAAAATGTTATTCGTCGCAGCTAATTTAGGAATGTCAGGCAGATTCATCATGCTTGCATGTAAGAAGCTGCATGATATTCCTAAATTAGCCTGCGAAAGTAAAGACAGCGCAGAGGGAGGTAACCATGTCATATCAGGCTTTATACAGAAAATGGCGTCCGGACAATTTTAATGATGTCAAAGGACAGGATACAATAGTAACAACTCTGCGAAATCAGATTAATGCAGACAGAATAGGCCATGCATATCTGTTCTGCGGAACAAGAGGAACTGGTAAGACATCAGTTGCCAAGATATTTGCGAAGGCAGTTAATTGTGAGCATCCGGTTGATGGCAACCCTTGTGGGGAGTGTCCGACATGCAAGGCGATTGCGGCTGGAACAAGCATGAATGTAATAGAGATAGATGCGGCATCTAACAATGGTGTCGATAATATAAGACAGATAAGAGAAGAAGTACAGTACTCACCGACAGAAGGAAGATTCAAAGTCTATATAATTGATGAGGTTCATATGCTTTCTATAGGAGCGTTCAATGCACTGTTAAAGACATTGGAAGAACCTCCTGCATATGTAATATTTATACTGGCTACTACAGAAGTGGCGAAGATTCCTATTACAATCCTTTCAAGATGTCAGAGATATGACTTCCACAGGATAACAATAGAGACAATTGCAGGCAGGCTGTCAGAACTTATGAAGGCGGAGGGGCTGAATGTAGAGGATAAGGCAATAAAATATGTTGCCAAAGCTGCAGATGGTTCTATGCGAGATGCGTTAAGTCTGCTAGACCAGTGTCTGGCATTCTATCTGGGAAAAGACCTTAAGTATGAAAATGTATTAGATGTACTTGGGGCAGTTGACACGGCGGTATTTAGTAAAATGCTTTCAACAATTCTGTCAGGAGATGTTGCCGTGTGCATGTCACTTATGGAAGATCTGATAATGCAGGGAAGAGACCTTTCACAGTTTGTTACAGATTTTATATGGTATCTTAGAAATCTGCTTCTTATTAAGACAACTAAAGATGCAGAAAGAATTGAAGATGTAATAGAAGTATCGGCAGATAATCTTGAAGACCTGAAGAAGGATGCACAGAATGTTGATATAGATACACTTATGTACTATATAAGAGTGTTGTCAGAATTATCGAATGACCTGAAGTTTTCTACACAGAAGAGAGTTAAAACAGAGATAACATTTATAAAGCTGATGCGCCCGGCAATGGATAACAGTCAGGATATCGGCGATGTTGTAAGCCGTGTGACAATGCTTGAAGGGCAGTTACAGAAAGTACTTGATGATATTAAAAGCGGCAGACTTGTAAATGCAGGTGCTGCGGGAGGCCAGGCAGCAGTACAGCAACAGACACCAAAGAAGCCTGTAGTTAAGCGTGTATATGACGCTGTTCCGGAAGATGTTAAGGCAATTGCGGCAGGCTGGAAGGATATCATTGCAACGATAGATGATCCGGTTAATCAGACATTTTTACAGGCTGCACATGTTACATTAGCAGAAGATGGAATTAGTCTTGAAATTATGGTAGAATCACTTAGTGCCTATAATTCACTCAGCAGACAGGAAGTTATGGAGAGCATAGAGAATGTAATTGAGGAGAGAACAGGAGTAAGGGTTTCAATTAAAGTGACTAAGCTTAACGATGATGAGGATTTCCACAGCAGATTCGTGGATCTTAAGGAACTCGTAGGCATAGATATAGAAGTAGATGATAAGGAGGAACTTATATAATGGCTAAAAGAGGTGGTTTTCCAGGAGGAATGCCTGGTAATATGAATAATCTGATGAAGCAGGCACAGAGAATGCAGCGTCAGATGGAGGAGCAGCAGGCAGAGCTTGAGAATAAGGAATTCAGTGCGACAGCAGGCGGCGGAGTAGTTGAGGTAACTGTTACAGGTAAGAGAGAAGTATCTAAGGTTAAGATTGACCCTGAAGCAGTTGATCCAGATGATGTAGAGATGCTTGAGGATTTAATCGTAGCAGCTACTAATGAAGCTTTAAGAAAATGCGAAGAAGAGTCACAGGCACAGATGGCTAAGATTACTGGAGGACTTGGAGGATTAGGCGGAGGCTTATTCTAATGGACATCTACAGTGGTCATATTAACAGATTAATTGAAGAATTGTCGAGATTACCAGGGGTTGGGGCGAAGAGCGCCCAGCGCCTGGCATTTCACATTATAAACATGCCTGAGTCTGAGGTTAAGAGCCTTGCAGACACAATGATTGATGCAAAGCAGCATATTCACTACTGTAAGGAGTGTTTTACACTTACAGATGAAGAACTGTGTCCGATATGCCGCGACCAGAAAAGAGACCATAAGACAATTATGGTAGTTGAACATACAAGAGATATGGCGGCATATGAAAAGACAGGAAAGTACGAGGGCGTATATCATGTTCTTCATGGAGCAATAAGCCCGATGCTTGGAATCGGACCGGCTGATATCAGGTTAAAGGAGCTTATGGTAAGGCTTCAGGGAGATGTTGACGAGGTTATTATCGCAACTAATTCCAATCTGGAGGGTGAGACAACAGCAATGTACATAAGCAAAATGATAAAGCCAACAGGAATTAAGGTGACAAGAATTGCAAGCGGAGTTCCTGTCGGCGGCGATCTTGAATATATCGATGAGGTTACACTTTTAAGAGCATTAGACGGAAGAACCGAGCTTTAAATTTGGTGAAGAACCAAGCTTTAAGCTTAATGCCCTGGCGCACCGGGCGTTAAGACAATATGTGTAAAATGCGTGCGCAGAAATGAAGAATACTATGGCAGAGAATATGACAGGTGATATCATATCGGATCACCGTGAACGAATGCTTAATCTGAAGAAATATTATCCTTTCTTCAGACTGATAGACACATCATTTTCTAATTTCAAGGATGGCAAATACGAAATCCTTGATATGGGCTATATAGTTATGGCGGTTCTCCGTTTCTTTATAGAGGAGAATAATTTTAAGGAAAAGGATGTTACATATCCCGAATATCTCGATTTCTTAAGGCTGATACTTAAGAGAGATTTCGGGCTTGATTTGAATGAACAGGACAGCAAGGAGATTGCTGATTATATATTTGACAAGATAAAGAATGATGGCAGGCCATTTGAATTCTCGTATTTTGACCCGGTGGACAGGAAAAAGAGAGTATCAAGAATGAAGATAATCGAGAGTTCGATAAGAGACAATACCGTGTGGTATTCGATAAGCCCTGATGCTATTGAATTCTATCTTGATACCAAGGAAATCAAGGACGAGAGCAGGATAAGCGTATCCCAGCTTCTTCTTGAAAAAATGATTAATTCACAGAACTTCCGTGGCGGAGTTGAAGTAGTTGAAAGAATCAACGAAGAGGTCAACCGTCTTAAGTTAAAGAAGAATGAAGTGCTGACAATTCTGTCGGGCGATGTATTTGCAGGAATAGAGGCTTATGAGGAATTCGTCAAGACAGGAATGAAATGGTTTGATGATGAAGAAAAGCTTTTTAAGAAGAACCGTGACCTTATTGCAAAATCAATCGAGAAGCTTAATGCATCGGGCAGCACAGGCGAAGGCTATTACAGGACGATGAACGAAATATACAGTCTTGAGACTCAGCTTAAGCAGGCAATGAACAGGCACAGCGAGCTGTTAAAGGATTGTACAGAAATGCAGAAGATGACCGATGACGCAGTAAGACGCGCCAAGCTTGGCAGATTAAGAAGCCATATGGATTTCACATCGGCACTTTCAGATATGATTAAGAGGGACAATGCAGATATATTAGTCACAATGTTAAGTCCGCTTCTAAAGCCGAACATAAGAAAGACATTTGACCTGATAAGCATTGATGATGCGCTTATGGTGAAGCCTCCAAGATATGAGGAGAAGGAACTTATAAGCAATGAAAGACCGGAAGATATCGAATTCGCAGATGAGATTGAAGAAAAGAGAATTAAGGATAATTACGTATTCCTTATGAAAAATCTCATTGCGTGTTTGAAAAAATCGGACATTATAACACTCGGTCAGTTTGCAGATGCAATGAAGAGGGCGTATGGTGAGCAGGTTTTAAGAAATGCAGATTTCTTCTCTTTCTTTGTTAATCTGTGCCAGAAGGATGAGTACCAGCTTGGCGGTAATGCGGGAGAAGATACATTTCTTGATGCATACTTAGGGGAAGGCTTTAAAGATACGGAAAGCTTTACATTTGCAATAAGAAAAGGGCTTGGCGGGCAGGTTATATTGTCGGATAACTGTATGATGGCAGATGTTGAATTGGTACGAAAGGAAGCACATGGAGAATAGAAATCTAGATAAGGCGCTGGACATAGTTTCCAAGCTTATCACAGGGGAAAATGTGTCTGAGAGGGGCGAGAATGCAGCTCTTTATCAGGAATACAATAATAATGCAGAAGTGTATGACATCGTTCATATGTCACTTAAGAAACTTAATCTTAACATATATGAATATAACAATGGTCTGTATGTGAGTGCAGGTGATAATAACAGGGTGTTTGGATATTCCAACGAGGAATTAAGAAATGTACTTGGATTAAGAGTTAATAAAGAATTATATCTTGCGTATTTCATAATCTACAACATAATAACAGAGTTTTATTCAGATACAATGAGTTCAACTTATGCTGAGTTCATAAGACTTGAGGACATCATTAAAAATGTTGATAAGACAACAGGTGGTATTGTCGATAAGAGCACAGGGCTTGTGCTTGATGAGGTTGAGGAGAACAGCTTTAAGCAGATAGCACTTACATGGGACGAGCTTCCGGTGACAACAGTAGAGGATCAGACAGGAGCGAGAGCAGCAAGAAATTCCAAGTCGGGTATGGTAAAGCTTGTGCTTAATTTCTGCGTTGCGCAGGAACTTTTAGTTGAGAGTCAGGACAGATATTATCCGACAGACAGATTCAGAAGTCTTATAGAGAATTATTTTGATGATTACAGAGGACGATTTGCCGAACTTATGAATGGAGGACGCGATGCCACAGATTAACAGAATCAGAGTTAATAATGTTAAATATAATTTCGGTACACAGGTGTACGACGATTTCGTGATGCGCTTCAACTGCCAGAATACTATATATGACCTTGCCAATGGCGGTGGTAAGAGTCTGCTTATGCTGCTTCTTATGCAGAATATGCTTCCTAACTGCACACTTGATGACAAGCAGCCTATTGAGAAGCTTTTCAGACAGGGAAGCGGTAATACATGTATTCATTCTTTGGTTGAGTGGAAGTTAGATCCATGTTATCAGAAGGATGGTTTCAGGTTCATGACAACTGGTTTCTGTGCAAGAAAGGGAAGAGGCACAGACGATGAGAATCAGGATGGACAGGAACAGACAGCTGCACCTACAGCAAGTGTTGAATACTTTAATTACTGCATATTCTACAGGGAGTTTGGCGATAACGATATTAAGAATCTTCCACTTGTAAGTAATGGAGAGAGAATTACATATAACGGACTTAAGGCTTATCTTCGTGACCTTGAGAAGGGCGGGTACAAATATGTTGTTAAGATATTTGACAGAAAAGGTGATTACCAGAGCTTCATAAGCAACTACGGAATATATGAGAGTGCATGGGAAATTGTGCGTGGAATTAACAAGACAGAGGGACATGTAAGAACATATTTCGAGTCAAATTATAAGACAAGCCGTAAGGTTGTTGAGGATCTGCTTATAGAGGAGATTATCCAGAAATCCTTCAATAACAAGTTGTCAGTTGATAATGATGAGGGCATGATGGCTCAGACTCTTATGGATATTAAGGACAAGTTAGTGGAGCTTTCAAAGAAACACTCACAGCTTGGAGCATATGACAGCCAGATTGCAGCTATCGACAGTTTTAAAGAATATCTGTCGACATATGAAGCATTTTACAACAGAAAAGAAGAAATAGAGAAGCAGCTATATGACCTGCTTCTTGTTGCTATGCGGGAAAGTGATAAGAAGGATAAGGAACTTAAGAGTCAGGATGACCTTATCACTAAGATGTATGATGAGCTTGCACACGAGAAGGAAGCTATAGCAGTTGCAGAGGTTATGTCTGAAAAGAATTCGATGGCAGGAGTTGAGAGCCTTGTTAATGAGACAAGAAAGGCACTTGAACTCAAGAACGCTGCAATTGAAGAGGCGAGAGGAAAGCTTTCTTTGATGGAGTCTGCGGGTGATTATAAAGATTATGCAGAATACGAGAAGTCCTATAAAGGACTTCAGATTGCGATAGATAACAGATTAAGAGAAGATACTGATATAACAGCAGAGTTAAAGATACTTGTTGCAGGTTACAGAAAATTCTATGAGACAGAGACCAGAAGACTTAAGGAAAAGCTTGATATAGCAGCTAACCGTGTTAAGGCTCTGGAAGTCAGATTATCAGAGGCTAAGGATAATCTTAGAAATGCTGACAAAGAGGCGGCAGGTCTTGGCAGTCTTTCTGATAATCTTGAGAATGAGATACAGGAATTACAGGCACAGCTTGGAGCATCTTTATCAGAGGCGGGAACTGTCGTATGTGAAAATGTGTCTGAAGAATATGATAAGTCATTCAGGGATAAAGAACTGTTAAAGAATGAAGAGACAAGAATGTCCGAAAAATTCAATGATGTGCAGCAGCAGTTAATGTCACTTAATGAGACAATATCTGCCAATAAAGCACTTATTGATATATTCACAGAGCAGTCAGAAAAGCTAGAAAAGGCTGATGAAGCTGGTAATGCAGATGCCGAGTGTATGGGCAAAATCCGTGAAATATATAGTGCAGATAATGACGAGGCAATGCTTTCGGTTATTCTTGAGACTTACCAGAAGATGCGCAGTGAATATACAGAAGAGTGTAAGGCAGCACAGGAACTTGAGAACTTTATTGACAATGCAAGAAAGGGAACATATATCTGTAAGAGTCCTGAAAGAGACAGGCTTAAGGAATACCTTGAGAGCCAGTACGGTTCAGATGTTGTTGAGGGACATGAGTGGTTTGCAGCCCTGAATGCAGGACAGAAAAGAGATGTATTAAAGAGAACACCTTTCATTGAGTACGCATTTATAATAAAGAACGATTTCGAGAGAATCAAAGCAGATGAGATGCTTAAGGATTTTGGCAAGGGTGCGGCTGCTTATCCTGTTATAAGCGAGCAGGTGCTTATTGATACTAAGTTAGAGATTAACAAAGACCTGATTGTATTCGCATTAAAGGATATGTCGTTCCTGCGTGATGAGGCAAAGCTTGAGACACAGATTAAGCTTGCACAGGAGGAGCTTGAGTCGCATAAGGCGCAGGCAGGAAAGCTGGCCGATAGAATGGAGCTTGTGTGGAATGATTATACATTTGCACTTGTATATAATGCTGCGTCTGGAAAGGTGGATGCGTCCGAGGCAGAAGCAATCAGATTAAAGATTGCTGACAGCGAGGCTGCAATTATTGAGGCTGAGAAGAAGAGAAGTGTGTTAAATGAGGTTAAAGAGCAGCTTTCAAGGAACCTCGCACAGACAAGAGATGATATAGAAGAGAAGGAAACAGCATGCAGCCTGCTCTCGCGTATTATGGAGATGAATACTTCTATAGATAAAAAGTATGAGCGCTTAAAGGGACTGAAGGCTGATGTGGACAGTGCAAGAAACCGCATATATGAGTGCGAGGAGGCAGCAGCTTCTGCTAATTCTGAGTATGATACCGCGAGAGATTTCGAGGACAGTACAAGAAAGGCATATGATGAAATCATTAAGTCATGGGAGGAGCAGTACGCACCTTATTATGATGAAAATGTTTCAATAGAAATCGATGACGATACATACCGTCTTGATAAGGATGAAATAGAGAGCAGATTCACCGGATTAAAGACAGCACTTTCACAGAAGAACAGTGACTTTGCAGATAAGCAGGCGCTGATGAACCATCTGTCTGCATCTATGAACAAATGTCGTGATGCAATAGAGTACAGAGGTTATACATTTGACGATATTAAGGCAAAGTATGAAGCCGGTGAGATTATGGCAGCAGGTTCACAGCAGTTAAGGAATGCCAAGGATGCTCTTAATAATCTTGTGAAGAGCAGTGATTCTGTAAGGGAAGAGCTTGAGTCACAGGAAGCACTTCTTAATAGGCTTGAGGGAAGTATCGCACATGGTATTAACCAGATTGAGAATAATTATGGAAGCTTTAATGAATTCCCATGCGATGACCCGGATGAATTCATTACACAGCACAAGGTACTTATTAAGAAGTTAGAGGATAACACCAAGGTTCAGGAAAAGACACGCAGACAGATGTCTGATTCATTAAAAGACATTCTTGTATGCAGAAAAGACCTTGAAAGAATCGTGTCTGATGCGGGCATGCATGTTCCAGAAGAATTCCGTCCTGAGGATGCACAGGGAATTACAGCTAATCTTACAGAATATGAGGCTGTTCATAAAGAATATGCTTCAATTACCAGATTAGAGTATAAGAAGGTTGATGAATTTAATAAGAATAAATCTAAGCTTATTGACCTGCTTAACGGATTTAATGCAGTCGAGCTTGCTGATGAAGTAAGGATATCACTTAATGTTCCTGAAAATGTGGCTAAGACAAGAAGTATGATTGAATCGTTAAATGAGACGAACACATTTATACAGTTAGAAAAAGACCGCATTGCCAAGGGTATAGAGGATATGCAGATGATTAAGGATAACTTTGAAAATCGTTGTATCCAGACATGCAGTAATATTAAGACTGAGCTTGACCGTCTGCCACAGTTGTCTAATATCAATCTTGACGGAGAACAGATTGCAATAATCAGTTTGCAGATTCCTTATATAAAGGAAGAATTATATAAGGAAAAGATGTCTGAATATATTGATGAAACTGTTTTTATGGCGGAAAGTTTTAAAGAGCCTGCGGAAAGACTCAAGTATATAAGAAACAGACTGTCATGGAAGAGACTTTTCTCAGTTATTGTCACAGATATGAATTCAATCAGAATTAATCTGTATAAGAGAGAGAGAATCAAGGAC
>OMAD01000538.1_pt1 | contig 12508 bp, 8 predicted proteins | sample 1644581 | NCBI WGS metagenome assembly OMAD01 (sample SAMEA103958120, study PRJEB25191) | human gut metagenome | biome: human-associated habitat [ENVO:00009003]; feature: intestine environment [ENVO:2100002]; material: feces | place: Germany | collected 2013/2015 | reverse complement strand
CCAACCGCCGCCACCTTATTAAAGAAACACTGACCGACCGCACCGGCGACGACATCCACGAAGCCGATACCCGGCAGGAACTGATGAGCCTTTCCGCCCGGTTCGGCCTGACGGTCACCTTCCAGCGGCCGGAAAAAGCCCGGTTCGAGACCATTCTGGAGGAGCTGGCAAAGCAGCACAACATCCAGATGCCCACCGAGCCGCTGCTGCTCAAGGCCGAGGCCTTTGCCCTGCGTGCCGGTGGCCGCAGCCCCCGGGTGGCCAAGCAATTCATCGAGCAATGCGAGGCCGGTGTGCAGAAGTAAAAACCGGTTTTCCGAACATGATGCCAAAAAACGGGACACCAAAGCATCCGCAGATGCTCCGATGTCCCGTTTTTCTTGTCTTATTTTTCGTTCAGTCCCGCACAGCGATGCACTCGATTTCCAGCTTTGCGCCCTTGGGGATGGCTGCCACCTGCACGCAGCTGCGGGCGGGGAACGGCTCGGCAAAGGCCTTGGCGTACTCTGCGTTCACTGCGGCAAAATCGTTGATATCAGCCAGAAAGATCACCGTCTTGACCACATTGTTCATGGAAAGCCCCGCCTCGGCCAAAATTGCTTTCAGGTTAGCAAGGCTCTGGGCGGCCTGCTGCTCCACGGTATCGGCCATAGTGCCGGTGGCGGGGTCTACCGGGATCTGCCCGGACACAAACACCATATTGCCCAGATCCAGTGCCTGACTGTAAGGGCCGATGGCGGCAGGTGCGTTGGTAGTAGATACGACTTTCATAGTATATTTTCTCCTCTATATTACTTTAAGTTTAAGACAAGTTCTCTTTTCGCTCTGGCAAACGATGAAGTTTACACCCGCTCGGTGACCAGCTGGAAGCCGGCCTTGGTCAGCTCGGTGCGGATCTGCTCGATCTGGGCGGCATCGCGGGTCTCCAGCGTCAGCTTGAGGAAGCAGCTGGAAATGGGCATATTGGGGTCGGAGCCGTCATGCTGCACCGACACCACGTTGCTGCCGCAGCGGGATACCACCTCGGCCACCTTTTTCAACTGGCCGGGTTTGTCCTCCAGTGCGATGGTCAGGTTTGCCTTGCGGCCGCTCATGACAAGGCCGCGGGTGATGACGCGGTTCAGGATATTCACATCAATGTTGCCGCCGGAGATAACGCAGGCCACCTTTTTGCCCTCCACCGGCAGCTTGTGGAACAGCACCGCCGCCACCGGCACAGCGCCTGCACCCTCGGCCACCAGCTTCTGGTTCTCCATCAGGGAGAGGATGGCCGCTGCCGTCTCGTCCTCGGTCACGGTAACGATATCGTCCACATACTGCTCGCACAGCTGATAGGTCAGCTCGCCCGGGGTCTTGACCTGAATACCGTCCGCAAAGGTGGAAGCAGCTTTCAGGGTCTGGTACTTGTGCTCGTGCAGGCTGCGGTACATACTGGGAGCACCCTCGGCCTGTACGCCGTACACCTTGACCTCCGGCCGCAGGGTCTTGATGGCAAAGGCGATGCCGGAGATCAGTCCGCCGCCGCCCACCGGCACCACCACAGCGTCCACATCCGGCAGCTGGTCGAGGATCTCCAAGCCAATGGTTCCCTGCCCGGCGATGACCTGCTCGTCATCGTAGGGGTGGATAAAGGTCATGTCGTACTCCTTTTGCAGCTGCACGGCCTTGTCGTGGGCTTCGTCGTAAGTGCCGGGCACAAGGCAGACCTCCGCGCCCAGATTTTTGGTGTTTTCCACCTTCATCAGGGGTGCGCCGTCCGGCATACAGACGATGCTGCGGATGCCGCGCCGGGTAGCTGCCAGCGCCACGCCCTGCGCATGGTTGCCCGCAGAGCAGGCAATGACGCCCTTGGCGCTCTCCTCCTCGGAAAGCTGGCTGATCTTATAATAAGCGCCCCGCACCTTAAAGCTGCCGGTGGCCTGCAGGTTCTCAGTCTTGAGGTACAGCTGGCAGTCCTTGGACAGCTTGGGGGCTTCGATGAGGTCGGTCTTGCGGGCAACGTCCTTCAGCACAAAGGCGGCGTGGTAGATCTTATCCAGAGTCAGCATGACAGATACTTCCTTTATTTTTTTCGTGATGTTATCCAGTATAAGTTACAAAAATTGTTTTGTCAAATGAATTTCATTCACGATAAACGGCATAAAAAAGAGAAAGGCAAGGGCAGGGCGCACCCTGTTTTTTGTTTTTAATAAACAAGATGGAGCAAATCGGCCAGTACGATCATAGCAACAATTATAGCAAAAAGGATGACTATAAGGTTTCGGACACACAGCGGTTGGAACGAGCCAGAGCTTGTCTACGGCAGAGTGCATCTCTTGATGCGCACCCTATTTTCGGTTTACTCTACCTGCTTTCTTAGGGTTCGGTTTTCTATTCTATAAGGATGCTTTTAGCGCTTTTCCTGCAAGCATAAATATGGTAAAATAGAAAAAACGCTATGGATATGGGTGACGGTGAAGATCAATGCTGAAGATTGCAATCGCAGAGGATGAGACCAGCGCGCAGACTGCATTAAAGGAATATCTTGACCGCTGGCAAGCAGAAAACGGCCAGCCGGTGCAGGCGGTGTTTTTTGAAAACGGCTCTCAGCTGCTGGAAAACATTCCCCAAGGGTTGCAGCTGGCATTGCTGGACATCCAGATGCCAGGGCTTTCCGGCATAGAGACTGCCCACCGCCTGCGGGGAACTCTGCCGGAGTTGGAGATTGTGTTCATCACCAGCCTTACCTGCTATGCGCTGGAAAGCTACGAGGTCGCTGCACTGGATTATCTGGTCAAACCGGTCAGCTATCCGCGGTTTTGCCGCAGCCTTGAGCGTGCCTGCCGCCGGATCTGCCAACAGGCAGAACACATCCTGACTATTAAAAACAACGATGGGGTATTCCGTCTGCGTGCAAAGGACCTTGTCTATGTGGAGGTGTTCAGCCACCGGCTGGTACTGCATACCACAGCGGGTGTGGTGAGCTACAGCGGCACCCTTGCCGCACTGGAAAAGGATTTAGGAAACGGATTTTTCCGTTGCCACAGCTCCTTTCTGATCAATCTGGAGCAGGTGACCCGGCTGGACGGTGCTGATGTTGTGCTGGGCAGTGAGCGATTGCCGGTAAGCAAATACCGCCGCAAGATGCTGCTTGCCGCGCTGGCAGCCTGTTGGGGGGAGGCACTGTGATGACCATCAGCCTGTGTACTTTTTTGCGGGCAGTCAGCTATGGACTGCTGCTCCCCTTTTACGTCTGCGGCACCGAGCTGCGACGCAGTCTGCAACGTCAGGGCTTGCAGCCGGTGGTGCTGGTGCTGGCACTGACGGTGATATTGCAGTGGGAGCAGACCTTTGCCACCCTCGGTGGACAGTATGTCGGCATCGTCTGCTCCATCGCCCTTTATGCCATTACTGCCTATGCCCTGCTGCGCCGTAGCATCGGGCTGGCCCTACAGCAAGCACTGTGCTTTTTTCTGCTCACCGACTGCACCGACACCATCATGCGGTTTGCTAATATGCGGCTGCTGGGATACGACCCTCTACGCTCCGGCACATTCTGGGCGGCGCTGCTGGCGTATCTGCCACTGACAACCGTGCAGGGAACGCTGCTGTGGCTGCTGCGCAGTTTCTGCCCGGCTGAAAAGCTGCGCATCCTTCGCAGCGCTGCACTTGCATTGTATGTTCTGGCCGCTGTTCCCTATCTGTTTGTCTGTCGGCTCACCTATTGGCTGCCGTTGACCAATGAAGAACTGACCACCGCCGTGCCGGTGCTTCTGACTGGGTGCTGTGTGCTGGCGCTGCTGGTAAACATCAGCTTTCTGAGCTATGCCATCGCCGAGGAGGAAAAGCGCACCATGCTGCAGCTGCGCATCGCCGCAGAGCAGCAACAGCAGCAGTATCTGCTGCGCAAAACAGCGGTGGACTCGGTACGGCGCAAGTACCACGACCTGAAAAATATTCTGCTCTATCTGGAGCAGAGCAGCGATCAGGCAACCGTGCAGGCGCACATCCGGCAGATCTTGCAGGAGGTGCAGCCCTATGAGCAGATGACCGCCACCGGCAACGAGACCGTGGACATCCTGCTGGGTGAAAAGCTGGCACGATGCCAACAGGCACAGATCGCCTGCACCATTACAGTGGACGGCAAGCTGCTGAATTTTATACAGCCCATCGACCTTTGCGTCATTTTTGGCAACGCCATGGACAACGCCATCGAAGCCTGCTCTGCGCTGCCGGATCCGGACAGCCGCGCCCTGAGTGTGCGATGCCAGAAGCGGGGCGGGTTTGTGGTGCTCAATTTCCGCAACGCCTGCCTGCAGCAGCATCTGCCGGTAGATGCCCTGCCCAAAACCACCAAGGACGACCCGGAGAATCACGGCTTCGGCCTTACCAGTATCCGCTCGGCCACCGAAAAATACGGCGGACAGATGAGTCTGCGGAGCGAGAACGGAGAGTTCGTACTCACCCTGCTGTTCCCGGAGAAAAAATAAAACCAGAGGTCGCTGCGCATTTGTGCAGCGGCCTCTGGTGCCTTTTATGCCCCGGTCACCGGCTTATACAGCAGTTCCGGCTCCTGCGGGTGCAGGGTGTACACGGCAATATTCTCTGTGGTACGGGACAGACCTCCGTCTACCCGGGTGGTAGTGCCCGGGCCAAAACTCAGGTAGTTTTCCGTGCTTTGGCGCGCCAGCAGGTCCCGGCATTCCTGCCCGGGTTTTGCCCAGCGTCCGGGCAGATACTCATGGTAGCCCTTCTCGGTCAGATGGCGGGCAGCATAGTCCAGCATCGCCGGAACCTCGTCCCTGCACACGGTTTCTTCCACGCCCTTCGGCAGGGTCAAGGGGTCCAGCCGCAAGGCAGACACCTTGTACTTGACTGCGAACCGCAGGCTGGTGGCAAAATTTGCCGCCGTCTGCCCCGGAATCCCATACAGCAGCGTTGCCTCATACCCGGGCAAATGGAACAGCTGCGGAAGGATCAGGCTGGTCTCGGAACTAGGCATATTGTTTGCGCTGCCAATGCGTTCCAGCTCCGGGATGCGAGCAGTAGCCAGCCCCAGCACCAGCCGGTTGACCCCGGTGTTCTGGAAGGCGACCATCCACGAGGCATCCACACGGTTGGGCAATGCTTCCACGGTGACCTCGGTATCCGCAGCCAGAGAGAACAGCTCCCTGATCCGGCGCATGATCCGTGCAAAATCGTCCTGCGACAGCGCCGTAGGGCTGCCGCCGCCCCAGTAGACCGTCTGCACCGGGTCGCCGGAAAAATCCGGTGCGGTAGCTTCCAGCTCAGCCAGCAGTGCATTTGCATAGGCCTTACAGGTCTCCGGCGTGGCGGGATAGATTTTTTGGTTGCAGAAGGTGCAGCGCCGGACGCAGAACGGAACGTGCAGATAAAGATGCAGCGGGGCAGACATGGCAAAACTCCTTTCGCACAAAGACAGCCGGACAGGGAAAGCTGCCCCGATGCGCAAACGACACCGGGGCAGCTCTCCTGAAAAAGAAGGAAAAAGAAAAACGCTCAGAAATGCCGCTTTTACAGTGCAGCAACGTACTGACCAACCATCATTCCCTGCGTGTTGGCCAGACCCAGACTCTCGCCGGGGATGGAGGTAGAATACTGGAAGCCAAAGCGGCCGCCGCAGTTGTTGCCAGCTGCAAACAGACCCTTGATCGGCTCAAAGTCCTCGCCCAGCACCTGACTGTTATCATCGGTCAACAGGCCGCCGGTGGTCACCAGCATACTGCCCATGGATTTCTCAGCACCGTAGGCAAAGATATGCTTGCCGTTCAGCGGACGCAGCAGCACCGGCTCCTTAGCAAAATCCTCGTCCACGCCCTTTTCGCACAGCTCGTTGTAGCGTGCTACGGTGGCAACAAAATTTTCCAGATCGGTGCCGGTAAAGCCCAGACGCTGACCCAGCTGCTGGGCATCCTCGCCGGCATACACGGTTACAGTGCTCATGCCGGTCACCTCGTAGCCGGCATCGCCGCCGTCAATGGCACCCTGCATGATATCATCCAGCTTCTCGTCCTCGCCGTTGGCATAATCAACAGCCATGTGGCCGGGTGCCTGATAGGTAAGATCGGTGCGGATGGTATCGTTGAATACCGTAAAGATCTTACCCTGCGGTTCCTTTGCACCGGCCATTGCTGCAAGCACGATATCGCCAAAGCCCTCATTGCAGTAGCGCTTACCGTGGCAGTTGACCCACAGTGCAGCGGTGGTGCCAATAGGGTCTCCGGGGCTGTTGCAGGGGTAGACGTAGTTACCGCCCATGCTAGACAGCGGACGGCTCTCCAGACGGCCGCCAGCCCAGTAGCCCAGCTGAATGCCGGAGCCATCGTCGTCCATGCCGCCAATAGCGGTATCGTCAGAGCAGTAGTCGCTGATCTCAATCAGCAGGTCACGGCACATTTCAGCGTTGCCGCCAAAGCCGCCGCCGCAAAGGATCACGCCCTTCTTGGCGGTGAACTTGATGTAGCTGCCATCGGCCTCCTTGCCCACCACGCCAACAACGGCATCGCCGTCCTTGATCAGCTGGCAGGCCTTGGTGCCAAAGTGGTAGTCTGCGCCCTTCTCGCGGGCGATCTCCATGCAGCGCTTGACCGGCGAAGCATCACCGTTCAGGGTGGGGGTGCCCACCCAGGTGCTGATGCCGCTCTTCTTCTGGGTGTAGTTGCCGCTCAGCGGCCACTGACGTACACTCCAGCTGTCCTTTTCCTCTGCGGTAAAGCTGTCGGTCATCCAGTCAAAGCACTTGCCGCTGTTCTTGGCATAGGCCATGATCAGGCCGCAGCGGCTGCGATTGTTGGTGCGCAGCTGCCAGTCGGTAACAAACTCCTGTATGTCGATCTGGGGAATGCCCTTGCTGGCCAAAAACTCGCTGTTCAGGTGGCCGATCTGTCCGCCGCCGCGGAAGCTCATGGCATCCTCGGTCTGGCTCTCGATCACGATCACGCTGGCTCCGGCTTCAATAGCGGCACGGGCAGCCGGCGTACCGGCCTGACCGCCGCCCACGATGACAACATCGGCGGTGTACTCCTTTGCAAATTCGGTGATCGCATCGGGAGCGGTGCGCCAGCTCTCACCTTCTGCGGTGCTCTGGCCGGGAGTGGTGCTGACCACCGGTTCGCCCTTGGCCTGTGCCACACAGTTTGCAACAGCATCCTTAACGGCATCCGAGGTAATGGTCGCACCGGAATGACCGTCGATCTCGGCGCTCTGAGCCTTGAGGATCTGCTCCTTCAGCTCATCGCCAATGCCCTTGCCAAAGCCCTCGGTTTCACCGGAAACATCAATGGTCACATCCGTGATGCTCTCAGCGTCAAAGGTCATGGTGACGGTAACGTCTGAGCTGATGCCCTTGGAGGTGGCAGAATAACTGCCGGGAGTGTAAGTACCGCTGGCAGAAGCAGTGCTGGAACTGCCGGAGGAACCGGAGCAGCCCACCAGAGCCCCTGCCATAGCAGCCCCCAGCGCACCAATGGATGCGGTGTGCAGGAACTGTCTTCTGGAAACCTTGTTTGCCATGAAATCTTCTCCTTTTGGTATGTTGTTCCGTTCGTATACGGCGATTGACAAAAGAATAGCAATTTCAGGAAAGAGTTGCAATCATCCTGCGCAACTGGGCGTTTCCATTGCGTAGTTGGACAAAAAGCCCTGCGTAATGGGGAGGTATGCCGGGGCAGATGCGCCGAAGTCACTGATGAATCTGTATGGCGGAATAGCGAGCGTCTGTAGTTTCTATATCCTCTTTGTTTTTCCAGAGGTTTGGACGGTAATTCGGGTCATAAGCAATGACAGCGCTCAGCTTTTTGGCGCAGGCGGCAGCATCCAGCGTAGCGGTACGGGAGGGGCAAGGTCAATCAAAACTTCACCAATCGTTACAATATCCATGGCTTCTCCTTTCAGCGGTGCACCAGCAGCGCCTGATACGGCTCCAGCTCCACATCCGCCAGCCAGACAAAAGTGCCCTCCGGGGTGTGATACGCGCCACCCAGAACGTCCAGATTTGCCCCTGCCGGGTACTCGGTACAGCTCCATGAACAGCCATTCCAGCTCGTCCTTGTGCTTGGCAAACCTGACTGCAAAATTATCTTGACTTGTCATCTTTCTTTATCCTTTTCGTGTAAGATGAAGCTGCACGCTGGGGTAATCGCCAAACAGCTGCGGCAGGACAAGTCCCGCATACAGCAGCGTGCTGCCGCTGAACCGCATCCCCTTGTGAATGCCGTCCTCTACGGCGTTGCCGCCGTTGCGGTCATACTGAGAGCCGAAATAGTCGATGCCATCCAGCTCATACACAGCGTCTTCTTCCAGCCCACGGAAGCACAGGTGGATGGGCAAGGGATTCGCCTGCGGATGGGTCACAACCAGATTCAGCAGTGCCTCGCTGCCGTCCTCTGCGGCAAACTGCCATGCCGTGAAATATGTGTTTTCTGCCGGGTCGGTCAGCCGGTAATAATCGCCGGTGCGGATCAGGTCGTTCAGCCGCTTGAACCGCTTGATCTGGTTTTTCACTGCGGTGCACTCGGCGCGCTTTAATTTGCCCAGATCCAGCTCGTAGCCAAAGGTGCCGCTCATCGCCACCACAGCGCGGGTGTCGATGGGCGTAGTACGGCCGGTCTGGTGGTTGGGGCAGGCAGAAACATGGGCACCCATGGTGCAGACCGGATAGCCAAAGGAGGTGCCGTGCTGGATCGTCAACCGTTCAATGGCATCGGTATCATCGCTGCACCAGATCTGGGGATAGTAGCACAGCATTCCGGCATCAAAGCGTCCGCCGCCGCCTGCGCAGCCCTCGAACAGCACCTCCGGGAAGCCCTGCGTCAGCCGCTCTGCCAGCGCATAAACGCCCAGCATATAGCGGTGCATGATCTCACCCTGCTGCTCGGCGGGGAAGGCACGGCTGTACACATCGCTCATGCTGCGGTTCATATCCCACTTGATATACTCGATGTGATGCTCCCGCAGCAGCTTGCTGATAACCCCTGCCAGATAGTCCACCACCTCCGGGCGGGAGAGATCCAGCACCAGCTGGTTGCGCCCCATGGCAGGCTTGCGTCCGGGCAGGGTCAGCGCCCAGTCCGGGTGGGTGCGGTACAGCTGGGAGTTCTCGTTGACCATTTCCGGTTCGATCCACAGACCGAATTTCATGCCCAGCGCATTGACTTGCCCAATCAGCGGGTCCAGTCCGCCGGGCAGTTTTTCGCAGTTCACGGTCCAGTCGCCCAGACCCTGATTGTCGTCATTCCGGGTACCGAACCAGCCATCGTCCAGCACCATCATCTCCACGCCGAGAGAGGCCGCTTTTTCAGCGATCTTTACGATCTTTTCGGTGTTGAAATCAAAATAGGTGGCCTCCCAGTTGTTGATCAGCACCGGGCGGCGTTTGTCCTTCCATGGGCCGCGGCAGATGTTGCGCCGCAAAAAGCGGTGGTACTGCTGGGAAAGCGGGGTCAGCCCCTCTGCCGCAAAGGAGAGGATCACCTCCGGGGTGTCAAAGGTCTCGCCCGGCTTCAGGTTCCACGCAAAGCGTTCCTCCTGAATGCCGCTCACTACCCGGACAAGCCCGGTCTGAGAGCGCTCCACGTCCATCTGGTAGCTGCCGGAATAGACCATCATCACCCCGTAGCAGGCACCGCTGGTCTCCGTTGCATCCTGCTGGCAGAGGATCAGGAAGGGATTGTTGTGGTGGCTGGAGCTGCCCCGCACCGAAGAAATGGTCTGGATATTGGTGCCCACAGCTTCCCGCTCTAGCTGCCGTTCCATGGCGTGTCTGCCGTGGAAATGCAGCAGATCCCATCTGCCAAAGGGCAGATCCAGACAGGCAGATGCCGCCTTGTCCAGCCGCAGCGGGCCATCGCCGTGGTTTGTCAGCCGCGCCGCACGGGTGATGACATCCTGCTGTGCAAACACGCCGTACAGCAGCTCCAGCGTCAGACCGGTGGCTTCGTCCTGCATTCGGACGATCAGGGTCTCGGCATCGTTTTCCTCTGCGTGGGCACAGGGCAAACCGGTCAGGGAGTATTTGCCGGATTCTATTGTATAATCAACATAGGTGAAATCCGCACCGAATGCACCTTTTTCGTCTGCGACTGTCAGACAGGAGATGCGGAAATCGCCCACATTGCAGCCGGTATACTCCTGCGGGAGCAGATCCGGGGAAACGCCCCGGTGGGTGCGGTAAGCGTAGTAATCCGGCGAGAATCCCCGGTCTGTGCGAGGATACAGCTGCATCAGGTCCCCGGTGCCGATGGTTTTGCCGTAGTACAGATGCAGCAGGTGCCCCAGCGCATCCACCTTCATGTGGTAGCTGGTATGGGCAGTCTCCAATACAAAAATGCGTGTCTCGGAATCAAATCGAATACTCATGGATCCTATACCTCAACGAGATTATTTTTAATAGAAATGCCGACAGGCAGGCGGTCGTGTCGGAACGGCTACCCGCCTGTCGGCGGCGCTCATTGCTGCCATTGCCTTTACGAATTGTCTGCGAGAGATCTTCATTTTTGTTCTCCTCCAAAGTCCTTATTCCGTAGGGTGATCTTCGTACTGTGTCGTACCGGCCGGGTCGATTTTTCTGCTTTTTGTCAGCTCTTACAAAAGCAGCGAGAAAATTTTGTGCATCATCACATTGCACAGTTTCTTTTCTCTCGTTGTGTCATTATTATACTATCTGCCAGTAGTTTCGTAAATGCAAAAATGCGACTTGTTATATCTCAATTTGAAGGAATACTACAAATTATGTTGAAGTCATAACGCATTTTGGTATATAATAAGAAAAAGCGGGCAGGAGGTGTCTTGTATGCAAGAATGTACAAAAAGAAACGTATCAACGGAAACAAAATTCAGGTTCCATGTGTTTCAGGATGAGCGATTCGTCGATCTCAACTTATACCAATATGGCTGGGAGCAGACAGAGCCGCTGCACTCCTATGGTCCCTATACAAAAAATCCGAACCCTTCTCCTATCGAGAAAAGGTTCGGATTTTCTATTTTAACGGCAGTCCTCCCGTTAGACATTCCTACGGGTTGGGAACCGCGTACTAACAAAAGCCCCACTGGGCTGATTGCTTACGGCGCTGCGCGGGGCCTTACGGGTTGCGTTTGCTGATTTTTCCGCAGCCCCTTGGCAGGGCTTTGAAAAATCAGAACGCTGCCCCAACAACTCCTCCCTGTTTCTGCCGCAGGCAGCGGTCGTCGTCGTTGCTGTTCAAGTCCTCTTATCCGCTGTTACAGCGAAAGGAAAAAAGACTATATAAAACAAAAAAGACAGCTATCAAAAGCTGTCTCTCTTGTGGTGCAGTAAAGCAATCCAAATCCGAACCATTTCCCTTTGATGCGGCTTCTGCCGCTTCCCCAAAGGTGACGGTCTGTGTTCCTTCTTTATAGTTGAAGGTTATCAAAACCTTATCATCATACAGGTAAATCGCATTGATGAAGGTATCCACTAGTGCCTGCCGCTGGTCTTTCAGGCTCATGTCCAGCTTACGGAACCGCAGCAGCCAAAACCTGATAAATTCTTCGGTCACTTTCGGCTTCGCCAGCTTTTCTTCCGCAATGCGTGCTTCAAGCTCACGCTTGGTTTCTTCCAGCTGCTCCAACCGCTCCTTGGTGGAACTGGTCAGGATACCGGCCTGAATCGCATTGAGCATATTCTGGATACCGGATTCTGCATCCCGGAGCTGCTTTTTATAAAGGGGAATGTTGGTATTCTCCTTGTTTTGCAGTTCCATCACCTTGGCGATGATGGATTCCATAGCGGCATCGTCTTTCACAAGCTGCATGGTCTGGTTGACCACCAGATCTTCCAGCCACTGTTTGCGGACGGTCTTTTTCTTGCAGCCCTTGTGCTTTTTGGCAGTGGCACATTTATAGTAGCGGTGGACTTCACCCGTCCGGCTTGTGCCGCTTTCGCCAAACATCAACGCCCCACAGTAGCCGCAGAACAGCTTGGTGGTGAGCAGGTAGTCATCCTCTGCCTTTCTACGGGCAGGGGCTTTTTTGTTTTTGGCGATCTTTTCCTGCACATCGTTGAAAAGCTCTGCGGACACAATGGAGGGAATCGCATCGGGAATCAAAACATCACGATATTTCAGCTCCCCGATGTAGCGGCGATTGTTCAGCATATGCTGAATGGTGTTGAAGGTCATCAGCCCGCCACGCTGGTTCTTGACGCCCTTTTCGTTCAGCCAATCCCGAATTTCCCGCATGGTCTGGCCATCGTTGTACCGCTGGAAGGTTTCTGCCACAAAGGGAGCAGTCAACGGGTCGATTTCAAAGCGGTGGTCTGCGTTGATGATGTAGCCAAAGGGAATGGCACCGCCAGTGAACTTTCCCTTCAGTGCGTTTTCGGTCATGCCACGAATGACCTTTTCAGACAGGTCAGCGGAATAATACTCGGCATAACCTTCCAGCACCGATTCCAGAATGATGCCCTCCGGTCCCTCGGAGATGATCTCGGTGGCAGACATGAGCTTGACACCGTTCTTCTTCAGCTGGGTCTTGTACCGGGCACTGTCGT
>OMAD01000511.1_pt1 | contig 12883 bp, 7 predicted proteins | sample 1644581 | NCBI WGS metagenome assembly OMAD01 (sample SAMEA103958120, study PRJEB25191) | human gut metagenome | biome: human-associated habitat [ENVO:00009003]; feature: intestine environment [ENVO:2100002]; material: feces | place: Germany | collected 2013/2015 | reverse complement strand
CCGCCGAACCCAAGAAGAAAAAGCCCATCCACTTCCCGGTAAAGCAGCTGGGCACGCTGGCCGCCTGTCTGGCTGTGTGTGTGCTGGGTTACAGCACCCTGCATCTGGGTATCGGGATGGGCAGCGCCAAAAGCAGCGCGCCCGCCCTGTACGCAGCCGAGGGCGCTGCCAACAGCTCTGCCGCTTCTGTGGCATCGGACAGCTTTGCTGTCCAGCACGCCGCGCTGGACAGCACCCCCGAGGCGGTGAATTATAGTCTGGAGGCAGACGACCGCTCTCTGGAAACGGAGTACAGCGGCACCGGCAGCACCGAAGCTGCTACCCCTGCGGTGGACAGCGCCAAGATCATCTACACTGCCAACCTGACGCTGGAAAGCAAGGACTACGAAGCAGCCCGCAGTGCGCTGGACAGCGCTCTTGCCGAAGCGGGCGGCTATCTGGAATCCAGCAGCGAGTATTCCAGCAGCGGCTCCAGCCGCTCGGTCAACCTGACCTACCGGGTACCGCAGGCCAACTACCAGAGTTTTTTGGACGCTGTTGCCGCTGCCGGTAATGTGACCTATCGCAGCCAGCAGGCCGATGACGTGACCACTCAGTATATGGACGTGTCCGCACGGCTTTCTAACCTGCAGGCACAGCGCACCCGCTTACAGCAATTGCAGGCAAAGGCCGAAAATCTTTCCGACCTGCTGCAGATCGAGGACTCCCTTACCGAAGTGCAGTCCCAGATCGAGAGCTGGCAGAGCCAGCTGGACTGGTACAGCGACCAAGTGCAGCAGTGCACCGTGTATATCGACCTGAACGAGGTGCAGACCTACACCCCTGCGGACGAGGGCTTTTTCTCCCGCATCGGCACCGCCTTTACCGCCGGCTGGGGCAACTTTGTGAACGGCTTGCAGCAGCTGGTGGTGGCACTGACCTGCGTCTGGCCGCTGGCAGTGCTGGCGTGCGCCGCCGTTGCCGTGGCGCTTGCATGGCGCAGAAAGCGCAGCAAAAAGCAAAAGTAAAAGTTTTTTCGAAAAAGGGTTGACATTCTGCCCGCCCTGTGGTATTATACTTGAGCAGTCAGCGAGAGCCGCTGAGAGCACAAAGTAAATATCGCGGGGTGGAGCAGTCTGGTAGCTCGTCGGGCTCATAACCCGAAGGTCGTTGGTTCAAATCCGGCCCCCGCAACCACCAAACAGGTTGAATTTTGTAAATTCAACCTGTTTTTTTGTTCTCATCTTATACCAAAAGGGATACCGGAGCATCCGCAGATGTTCCGGTATCCCTTTTATGCTGTGATTCAGGTGCTCAGCCCTGCTGTATTGGAATCGTTTTTACGGCTCGATCACATTGAAGGTCTTTTCAAACTTGGACGCATACGCCAGCAGACGCTTCAGGGCAGTGGCATCGCCGCTTACCTGCACCTGACCGGCCTGCTGCCCCTGCATCAGAGCAAGGAGCTGCAGCCGCTTGCAGGTGACGGTGGCCTGCGCGTCCAGGCGGTTCTCTCCCGAATAGGACAGCAGAATACCGTTTTTTCGGGTCACATAGAACTTTTCGTTCACATCCGTCACGATCAGGTTCAGCGTTACGTCGTCGTTCTGGGCGGCGTTGGCGTCGGTCAGGATGGAAATGTAATCCAGCAGCATATCTACGGTCATCTCCTTCATGGCGGAGCCCAGACCATTGGCGGTGCGTGCCAGACCGGACAGGTTGCCCTTGCGCAGCTCGGCAGCGCCCATCAGGTAGGCGTTGCGCCATGCGCCGGACTCTGCCTGATAGCCCAGCTGCTCCAGCGCATCGGCGCACAGGTTGCGCGCCTTCTGGTTGGACGGGTCTGCAAAGACCAACTCCTTGGTGATCTGCGCCACCCACTGATAATCGCCCTTTTCAAAATCCTTCCGTGCCTTGCGCAGAACGGCATCCGTGCTGCCCAGATATTCTACCAGCTTCTTGGCGGTATCGCTGGGCGGGAGCGGGTTCAGGTTGACCGGGTTTGCATCGTACCAACCCAGATACTTCTGGTAGACCGCCTTGGCGTTGTGCGCCAGTGTGCCGTAATACGGCCGGGTGTACCAGACCTTTTCCAGCTTTTCGGGCAGGGTGAGCATGGCGGCGACCTCAGTGGAGGTATAGCCCTGATTCATGTAATGCAGGGTCTGGTCGTGGATAAACTTATAGATGGCTGCCGTATTCAGCAGATAATCATGGATCTCCTCGCCCCAGTGCGGCCAGTTGTGGCTCTGGAACACCACATCGGTCTTGTCGCAGAAGCGCTGGTCTGCCTCGATGATGTACTTTGCCCAATCGTTGGCATCGCGCACCTCTGCGCCGCGCAGGGTGTACAGATTATGCAGCGTGCCGGTGCAGTTTTCCGCCATCCAGAGGGCACGGTATTTCGGGAAATAGGCGTTCATCTCGGCAGGGGCTTCGGTGCCGGGAGTCAGCTGGAATTCGATCTCCAGCCCGTCGATGGTCAGCTTCGGAACATCTTCCCCGATCTCGTAAGTAGGAGCGATGAGGCCCACCGTACCGGTGGACTGTCCCATGCCGATGCCCACGCTCAGCGCACCCTTTTCGCCCTTGTCAAGCACCGTGCCGTACTGGAACTGTGCGCGCCGTGCCATGGCGATGCCTGCATAGACATTTTCGCTGATGGCGTGCTTCAGAAAGCCCGCCGGCGCAAGCACAAGGGTCTTGCCGGAAGCCAGCTGCTTTTTAAGCGAAAGCTTTGCATCCGCTACCTGCTCCCGGGTAATAACGCCCTCCACGCCGCCGAAGTGGTCCACATGAGAGTGGCTGTACAGCACCGCCTTGATGTCCAGCGGGCCGAAGCGGTTCTCCATCAGCTCCTTGGCAGCCTTCATGTTTTCCTTGCACATCAGCACATCAAACACGATCCAGCCGTGGTCGGTGCGGATAAAGGTCGTATTGGCCATATCAAAGCCGCGCACCTGATAAATGCCATCGCACACTTCAAACAGACCAGCTTTAGCGTTGAGTTGGGTATTCCGCCACAGGCTGGGGTTTACAGTGTCTGGAGCATCCCGGTTCAAATCGCCGTAGCTCTGCAGATCCCATGCAGATCTGTTATCATCACCATCGATGATCCTGCCTTCCGCGTTGTCCAGCCAGCCGCGCTCGGCGTTGGCAAACTCCCGCCGGTCAGAAAAATCCAGCTTTTCATACCATTCGGCGTTGGCCTCTGCTGTGATGGTCGTTGCGCCTTCGGTCTCGCCCGGCTGGGTGGGATCCTTGAAAATGTCTGTGATAAAATTCAGGCCGTTGTCTGTGGTATTTTCCGCAGCACGGGCAGACAGAGATGCGCCGCACGCCAGCATTGCAGCAGCCGAAGCGGAAATAAAATTCCGACGGGTCATTTTCATAGCAGGTTCCTCCTTATTACGGATCAGTTTGCGCGGACGACCGGCGGCTGCCAGTCTGTCAGTGCGGCGGCATCCGGTTTATAGATACGAAGGAAGAGGTGGAAATCTCCCTCTCCTACCGGCAGCCAGTTGGTCGTGTCCGCCGGTGCCTCTTTGGAAAGGGTGATATCGATCGAGCCGTCCGGATTACGGTGCAGACCGGAGCGGTCGTTGACGCAGTAGCGGTCAATGGGGTTTTCAATGAGGAAATCGCTCTCCCCGTAGGCGGTCACCGACCAGAAGCCCTTTTCCAGTGTGGGAGGATCTGTCTCGATATGCAACGTATAGGTCTTTTTGCCGGTCAGGACTGTGCCGGTGCTGTCCACATCTGTTTTAGGGTAGATGGCAACATCGGTGGTGTTGGCACCCAGACCCCGCAGCGCCACCATGGTACGGTAGGTATATGCTGTGCCAAAGTTGCCGATGGGGTCGCCGAAATAGATCCACTGACCCATCTGGCGTGTATAGCGCTCCGATTCGCTTTGCAGCTTTTTCTTCAGCTGGAGCAGCATCAGCTTCCAGCGCAGCCCGCTGAACAGACCCAGCGCCTTGTCATCGAACTTCTCACCGGGGCCGACATGCAGTGCTGCAAGCTCCCGGAGTACCGGCGCATCTGCCGCAGCGGGCGGGTTGGTTTCCATCAGCTGGTTAGCGGTATCAAAGAATTCCTTTGCGTCCATAGCAAGAACGTGCTTTACCGGCACAAAGTCATTGGCAGGGTCATAGCTGCCTGCGGGGGCGGTCCATCCACCCGCCTGATAGGCGGAAAGCGGCATCAGCTGCATCTTATCCTGAATAGCCCGGACGTTGGGCAGGTCCTCCTGTCCGGAAAGCACGATGCGGGCAATGGTCCAGACCATCGTGGTAGGCACATCAATGCGCTGCACCCCTTCCGGCAGTTCGCCCTGCCAGTCTGCACGGGTAATGGCATAAAGCCCCGGCGTTTCCAGCACAGCGGCGGTGTTTGTCCACGCATCCAGCACCTGTACATTAAAAAAGCGGTCGGTCTGCGGCACGCCGTAGATCATTGGTTCTGCGCCGACATCCAGAAACGCCTGCGTATAGATGGTATCCACATTCGGCGTAACCACCGCACGGGTCGTTGCATCTGCCAGCTTTTCCGCATGGATGAACTGGTTGATGGGGGCCTTGTTGCTTGTAGCTGTGCGGGTGTTTGTGGAAGCCGTCCGCGTAGCATCCATGATCACCAGCGGAAAGGCGTACAGATACGCCTGCTCCAGAAGGTTCTGTGCAGCCAGCGTCTGCTGTGCGGCTGCGGCTTTCTCTACGGGCAAAAGTGTAGCTGCGCAAACCACCGCAGCCGCAGTAGAAACGTTCAAAAAATCACGGCGGGTCATTTTCATAACATGAGACCTCCTGTTATGTCTTTTGCTTTATGCGCCTTATGGGAAAAAACCATTTGGCTCTCTGTGTTCAAGATACACGGGCAATGATTAAAAGTCAATGATTTTTGCATTTTCCGTAACAAAAACGTAAGTTTCAACAAAAAAGCCCGATAAAATTTGACGCAAACACCATTAAAATCTTGTACTCTGCACGATAATGTGCTATACTAAGCACATCAATTGACAACGGAGCACGGCGATGAACGATCTGCATGAATGGTTTCAAAAAAATGACCTTTGTCCGGAAAACATTTTGTATCTTTACCGCAGCGACCGTAAAACAGTCGTTCACCGCATGGACGGCGAGGAAGCTGCGCTGTATGCGCCGCTGCACAGCGTTTTGTCTGTGCTGCCGGAAAATCTGTTCCTGAACATCAGCAAGGGAATTGCGGTGTGCCGCAGCCAGATCGTAAACATCAGCAACGATGGGATCTACACCATGTCTGACGGCCGCACCTTTCAGGGACGCAAGCGCGGCCTGAGCGACCACCGCCGCCTGCGTGCAGAGATCGGGCTGGCGGACACACAGCCCCGCCCCATGAGCATGAGTCTGCTGGAAAAGTGCAGCCTGCTGGACGATATGCCGCTGGCGTTCTGCGTCATCGAGCTGGTATTCAATGAATCCGGGCATGGCGTGGATTTTATCTTCCGCTACTGCAACGCGGAGATGGCAACGATCGAAGGGGTGCCGGTAGAAGAAATGCTGAACCGCTCTTTTTACGAGGTGTTCCCCAATGGTGATAAAAAGTGGCTTGTATCGTATGCAGATGTGGCGTTGAACGGCACAAGGCACACCCTCCACGATTACAGCCCGGAGGTGGACAAATACCTGACCATCCATTGTTACCAGCCTGAACCGGGGTATTGTGCCTGCGTGCTGCAGGCCATAGACTCTTGACTTTGCAAAAGCTTTTCCGGCAGCAAAATATCTATAGCGATTTCAAAACGGAACGGAAGATCGAATATTACAAAAAAAGCAAGTGCATCACATCTCCCTCAAAAATTTTGGTTTTTGAGAAAACGTGTTGCACTTGCTTTTCTTTATGTGAGATTTCAGCGCAAATCGCCGCGCCGTATTATCAGCGATGAGGGACGCTGTATTTTACAGCAGCCCCTTTATATTTTGGTACGGTTGTGATTCGGCTTACTTCCGTGCGATCATCTCGGTATAGGCCAGCACCAGCGGACCTACGCCCTTGGCGTCGTTGCAGACTACTGGCTCGCTGAAGTAGTAGGCCAGCGAGCCGTCACGGTGATCCTTGCCGCCCAGACCTGCCACAAGGCAGATGCCGTCCAGCTGCAAGCTGCCGTCCGGGTTCTTGGACAGATACCGGTCGCAGGTGCCGTAGAAGGCCTTCTCTGCCCATGCAGCCATGCGTTTGGGCAGGTAGCCCAGACGCACGCCCTTGAGCACTGCGTAGGCAAACAGGGCGGTGCCGCTGGTCTCCAGATAGTTGCCCTCGGCTTCCGGGTGGTCGATGACCTGCCAGAACATCCCGCTCTGCTCGTCCTGGAACTTGTGCATATCCTCCACGGTCTGCTTGAGCATGGCCATGATGCCGCGGTACTCGTTGTACAGCTGCTCGTCCATGCGCTCCAGCACGTCCACCATCGCCACAAGGAACCAGCCCATGGCGCGCAGCCAGAAGTTGGGGCTGCAGCCGGTCTCGGGGTCTGCCCAGTACATCTGGCGGCTCTCGTCGTAGCCGTGGTAGTACAGGCCGGTCTTTTCGTCCCGCATATGCTTTTTGATGTTCATGAACTGCTTGTAGCTGTCGATACAGCCCTGCATCTTGTTAAAGCGGGTCTCGTACTCCATGTAGAAGGGCTGTGCCATATAGGTGCCGTCCAGCCACACCTGCCACGGGTAGATGTCCTTGTGCCAGAAGTTGCCCTCCTTGGTGCGGGGCTGGGTGAGCAGCTGGCTGCGGATGGTGTCGATTGCCTTGCGGTACTTCTCGTCCCCGTAGATGTCATACAAGATGAACAGGTTCTTGCCCTGATTCACGTTGTCCAGATTATACTCCTTGGGGTCGTAGGTCTTGATGGAGCCATCCGGCTGCACAAAGTAGTCGATAAACTCCTTGGAAAACTCCAGATACTTCTCGTCGCCGGTGGTCTTGTACAGGCTCAGGCAGGCGGTGATCATGCAGCCGTCGATGTAGTTCCACTTATTGGGCTTGCCGCTGCGCACCTTCTCGATGTTCCACATCGGTGCCTCAGCGCTGGAATTGGCGATCAGGTAGTCCACATAGTCGCCCAGCATGGACAGGATTTCTTCATGGGTCATGGGTCAGTCCTCCTCAAAATGTCCTACGTTGGCAAAGTGCAGCCGCTCGCCCTCGTAGCCCTCGATCTTCACGTTGTGCAGGTCGATCTCCTTGACGTTCTCGGCATAGATGGCCAGCTTTTTCACCAGCGGACGGTTATCGGCCATGGCCGCCTGTCCCTCCTTAGCGTTGGGGTCAAAGGTGATGCTCACATCCCGCATGGTCACCCGCTCGATGGGCTGCTCCGGCAGGCCGTCGAAGTAGCAGCCAGCGAACTGGGCATCGGTGGCCACGATGTTCTCCATGGTCAGGCTGCCCAGCTTGGGGGTGTACTCGTCCACCGGCATCGGCTCGCGGCACTGCACATAGGGGCCGTGGCCGTCCGGGTCGCAGAAGTAGAACATATTGATGACAAAGGGTGCCTTGACGCCCCGCATCTCCACATTGCGGAACACCAGCCCGTCGATGACGGCGGTGTTGCCGCGGCCGCGGCGGGTCTTAACCCGCAGGCCGCGGTCGGTGTGGTCCATCAGACACTGGGTGACCACCATATCCTTGACGCCGCCGCTCATCTCGCTGCCGATGACGATGCCGCCGTGACCCTTGTCCAGCAGGCAGTTGCGGATGACGGTGTGCTCGCAGCTGCGCTTCAGCTTCATGCCCAAAAAGACCTTGCTGGCCTTCATGGCGATGCAGTCGTCACCCACATGGATGTTCATGCCGATGATGCGGATATACTCGCAGCTCTCGGGGTCGATGCCGTCCGTGTTGGGGGCGTTGTAGGGGTTGTTGATGTTGAAGTTGAGCAGGTCGAGATGCTTGACAAAGATGGGGTGGATGGTCCACGAGAAGCTGTTCTGCACCGTGATGCCGTGCAGGCAGACGTTCTCGCTGTCCACCGCAGCCACGGCCCGGGGACGCCATGCGATGCGCTTGACCTTGGGGTTCACCCACCAGTCGCCGTTCTGGGCATCGCAGTCCAGCGTGCCCTCGCCGGTCACCACCACGTCATGCACCTGCGTGATGTTCAACAGGCCGGCAAAGCTGTCCAGCGGGTTGCCCTCCCAGCCGGTCAGGTAGTACTCGTCCACCTCGTTCTCGCTGGGCAGCACGCCGGGCAGAATGGGGTAATGGGTGCGGTCGTTATCACCCAGCAGCACAGCACCCTTTTCCAGATACAGGGTGGTGTTGCTCTTCATGAACAGGCTGGCGGTGCGGTAACGGCCGGCGGGCACATACACCGTGCCGCCCTTGGGGCAGGTAGACAGCGCCGCCTGCAGCCGCACAGTGTTGTCGGTCTCGCCATCGGCCACCAGACCGTAGCGGGCAGCATCCACGAAGAAGGTCTCAGCCTCGGTGGTGAAATCCAGCTTCAGGGTCTCGCCCTCTGCCTGCACCTCCACCGTATAGGTGGTGCCGGGCAGCAGGGAGAACAGGGAGAACACGTTGGTATTGCAGGCTTCGTAGACGGTCCTGCCGTTCAGGGTGACGATGAACGGATGGGCCGGACGGTAGCACAGGTCGTTTTCCAGCTCGAAAACAGCGCTGCGCGTCATGGAACGGATAAGCGACAGATTCATGGGAGAACCTCCTGATGGTTTTGTCTTGCCCAAATGCCTTGGGCATGGTATGATGAAAAAGAACCCTCTCAGTCAATGCCTTGCGGCATTGCCAGCTCCCCCGAAAGGGGGAGCTTTTGACAAAGAGATCTCGTTTATCATTTAAGGGAAAGTTTATGGGGTGATGCGGAAAAGCTCCCCCCTCGGGGGAGCTGTCGCCGTCAGGCGACTGAGAGGGTTTACATACGAAAAGGCTCTCGTCTTTCAAGGCGAAAACCTTGAGAGACGAGAGCCTGTAAATGGCTTTTACAGGGCACCCGTGGTACCACTCTCCTTGCTGCACGGTCAAGTACAGCCACTTTGCACGATCGGCCAAAACGGCGAATCGCTGCCCCTGTAACGGTGGGCGTCCGTCAGATCCTACTTGTCCGTTCAGCTCTGCCGCTCAGGGGCCAGTATCCGAAGTTCTCTGTACCCGCCTTGCACCACCCGGCGGCTCTCTGCACGCAGAAGAAAGATCGTTTTATCCCCGTCAACGCATTTGCACTTTGTTGAAAGTGAGATAATTTTAGCACGCCTGCCAGAAAGTGTCAAGAAGTTTCGTTCAGGATAAAGATGAAAGCATTTCACAATGTCATAGGGGAAATCATGCAGAATTGGGGATTCTCCCCTCTTTGTTAAGAAACTGCTAAGTTTTTGCAAAGTTGCCCTCGCTGCGCTGTTGCCGGGCGGCAGGATGTGGTATACTGGACGCAGCAAACGGGTGGAAGCCCACCTTATAAGGAGGAACATCCCATGAAAGAAGTCAAGCCATCCAGAAAGCCGTTGGCCATCTACTATGCCATCGTGCTGCTGGTGCTGCTGGTCATCAACCTTGTGGTCATGCCGTGGCTGGCCGAGCGTCAGGTGCAGGAGGTAGACTACGGCACCTTTATGAGCATGACCGAGCAGGAAAACATCGGCAAGGTAGATATCCAGTCCAACCAGATCATTTTTACGGATAAGGACAACAAGCAGATCTACAAGACCGGCCTGATGAACGACCCCGGCCTGACCGAGCGCCTGTACGATGCCGGTGCGCAATTCTCCAGCGAGATCGTGGAGCAGGGTTCGCCGGTGCTCAGCTTTCTGCTGTGGTTCGTGCTGCCCATTCTGCTGTTCAGCTTCATCGGCAACCAGATGAACAAAAAGCTGATGGAAAAGGCCGGCGGCGGCCCGGGGTCCATGATGTTCGGCGGCGTGGGCAAGTCCAACGCCAAGGTCTATGTGCAGTCCACCCACGGCATCCGCTTTGCGGACGTTGCCGGTGAGGACGAGGCCAAGGAGAACCTGCAGGAGATCGTCAATTATCTGCACGACCCCAAGAAGTATGAAGAGATCGGTGCTTCCATGCCCAAGGGCATTCTGCTGGTAGGCCCTCCGGGCACCGGCAAGACCATGCTGGCCAAGGCCGTGGCAGGCGAATCCAACGTGCCCTTCTTCTCCATCTCCGGTTCGGAGTTCGTGGAAATGTTCGTGGGCATGGGTGCTTCCAAGGTGCGCGACCTGTTTAAGCAGGCCAAGGAAAAAGCGCCCTGCATCGTATTCATTGATGAGATCGATGCCATTGGTCAGAAGCGCAACAGCGGCCAGTTTGGCGGCAACGATGAGCGCGAGCAGACCCTGAACCAGCTGCTTACCGAGATGGACGGCTTTGAGGGCAACACCGGCGTCATCATTCTGGCGGCTACCAACCGCCCGGATTCCCTCGACCCTGCTCTGACCCGTCCCGGCCGGTTCGACCGCCGTGTGCCCGTGGAGCTGCCCGATCTGAAGGGCCGCGAGGAGATCTTGAAAGTACACGCCAAAAAGGTAAAGATCGCCCCGGGTGTGGACTTCAACACCGTGGCACGCATGGCCTCCGGTGCCTCCGGCGCAGAGCTGGCCAACATTGTGAACGAAGCCGCCCTGCGTGCCGTGCGGGCGGGCCGCAAGAGCGTGACCCAAGCCGACCTTGAGGAGAGCATCGAGGTGGTCATTGCCGGCTACCAGAAGAAGAACTCCATCCTGACCGACAAGGAAAAGTGCATCGTGGCCTACCACGAGATCGGCCATGCACTGGTGGCGGCCAAGCAATCCAACTCTGCCCCTGTGCAGAAGATCACCATTATCCCCCGCACCTCCGGCGCACTGGGCTACACCATGCAGGTGGACGAGGGCAACCACTACCTGATGAACAAGGCCGAGCTGGAAAACAAGATCGCCACCCTGACCGGCGGCCGCGCTGCCGAGGAAGTAGCCTTCAACTCCATCACCACCGGCGCGTCCAATGATATCGAGCAGGCTACAAAGCTTGCCCGTGCCATGCTGACCCGCTACGGCATGAGTGATGAATTTGACATGGTGGCGCTGGAGACTGTAAACAATCAGTATCTGGGCGGCGACACCTCGCTGGCCTGCAGTGCCCAGACCCAGTGCGAGATCGACCGGAAGGTGGTAGAGCTGGTCAAGACCCAGCACGAAAAGGCCATCCGCATCCTGACCGAGAACCGCGCAAAGCTGGACGAGCTGGCACAGTATCTGTACCAGAAGGAGACCATCACCGGCGAGGAGTTCATGGATATCCTCAACCGCGATGATGCAGAAAACAAACCGGAAAATCCCTGAAAATAAAAATTTTTGAATCTTTTGCAATAATCCGGCCGCCGTATCCGTTTATAGAGCAGATACGGCGGTTTTCCATTGTGGATGCGCCGCAGCTGAACCATGGTTTAAAAAAAGATTATGATGCAAAAAAAACAAAGGCAGTCCCTGCGGCTGCCGTTTTCAGGAGGTATTTCCTATGAAGATGCTGAACAAAAAGTTTGTCCGTACCCTGAGCTGTGCCACTGTGGCGGTGTGTGCCGCCGCCATGCTGAGCGTGGGTGCATTTGCCGCCGAGGTGGATCCTACCTGCGTGGAGGGCTATCTGCCCCCGCAGGAGCAGATGGTGCAGGGTGACATTGCACTGCACAGTGCCGACGTTGCCGTGGGGGAAAAGGACCTCAGCTACGGCGGCTACGGTGCCCCGGAGGGCAACCCCATTCAGGGCAACATCATGCTGATCTCCGGTGACGAGCTGGCCGACACTACCAAAACCGAGGCGCGCTACACTGTCAAGGGTCTGCTGGGCAAGCAGCTGCTGTACACCGCCCGCCAGAAGGACGGCGTGCTGACGCTGGACGTGCCCGCCGAAGTGGCTACCTTCCGCACCACCATCGAGGATATGCAGGCGCTGCAGGCCAGCGGCGTGAAAACGCTGGTGCTGGTGACCGAGAAGAACACCACCACCCTGAACCTCTCGCTGCTGTGCGAGGGACAGAAGTCCGGTACCCGCGTCACCCTGCGGCATCTGGGCAGCAGCGCCACCCTCTCTGTGGGTCTGCGCTGCCGCCGCGACCTGCTGATCGGCCGCTAATCGGAAAAACGGCAGTATAATTTGTGGTTCAGAAACGCCCACAGGCGTTTCTGAACCACTTTTTTTATGATGACAAGACCCCCGGCGGGCAGCCGGGGGTCTTGTCGTACGCTTATGGAGGCTTGGACAGGAATAAAAGGAAGATCACACTCCCCTTGCGGGAAAGAGAATCGCTAGTTACTTGCCGCGGACGGCTGCGAAACCGGCTTCCAGATCGGCAAGGATGTCATCAATATGCTCGGTGCCGATGGACAGGCGGATGGTGTTCTGGTAGATCTGCTGCTCGGCCAGCTCCTGATCGTTCAGCTGGCTGTGGGTGGTGGAGGCCGGGTGGATAACAAGGCTCTTCACGTCCGCCACGTTGGCCAGCAGAGAGAAGATCTTCAGGTTGTCGATGAAGGTAAAGGCTTCCTCGCGGCCGCCCTTGATGTTAAAGGTAAAGATGGATGCGCCGCCGTTGGGGAAATACTTCTGGTACAGAGCGTGATCCGGGTGATCCGGCAGCGAGGGATGGTTCACCTTTTCCACCTGCGGGTGGTTGGCAAGGAACTCCACCACCTTTTTGGTGTTCTCCACATGACGCTCGATGCGCAGACTCAGCGTCTCGGTGCCCTGCAGCAGCAGGAAGGCGTTGAAGGGGGAAATGGTAGCGCCGGTATCACGCAGCAGGATGGCGCGGATGTAGGTGACGAAAGCGGCAGGGCCTGCGGCATCCGCAAAGGAGACGCCGTGGTAGCTGGGGTTGGGGGCAGCAATGTTGGGGTAACGGCCGCTGGCCTTCCAGTCGAACTTGCCGCTGTCC
>OMAD01000509.1_pt1 | contig 12901 bp, 9 predicted proteins | sample 1644581 | NCBI WGS metagenome assembly OMAD01 (sample SAMEA103958120, study PRJEB25191) | human gut metagenome | biome: human-associated habitat [ENVO:00009003]; feature: intestine environment [ENVO:2100002]; material: feces | place: Germany | collected 2013/2015 | reverse complement strand
CAAACGAAAGACACCCCTGATGGGTTTCTTTCGTAACTATCTTCCTTTCCGATGGTGGAAGATTTCCGGGTTTTTTGACAGTCTCCTCGATTCTTCTCTCTTTTCCAAATTCCGGGCACGAAAAAAGCGCCCTCCTTCCGAGGACGCCGACACAGCCGCAAGGGGCCCGCCCTATCTTACGGCAGGCTCGTTACAGGCGCACAAGGGTCCCCGACACGACAAAAGCGTTATAAAACAGCATATCGGGCACCACCTTTCTTACCAGATGGGTTCAGTATACACGGGCAGGAAACATTTGTCAAGCCGGTTTGTCCGCCGGGTAAAAATCCGGAGGATTTTTCAAAATGTTGTGGCGCGGGAGGCGAAAATATAGTATACTAAAGCCATGACAACCTGAGGTTGCGCAAAAATTTCCGGGTTTTCCCCGGGTGCAAACGGAGGTTGGTAGACAAAGCGGCCCGTTTCCGGTAGGATGGGGCCAGTGAGAAACGGAGGGACGGGGCCATGGCCTTTGGAGAACGGTTACAGGAGGTACGCCGCCGGGCGGGACTGACCCAGGAGCAGTTCGCGGCGGAGCTGAAGGTATCCCGGCAGGCGGTGAGCAAATGGGAGTCCTGCCGGGGATATCCGGAGATCGAGAAGATCCTCTATATATGCAACCGGTATCAGGTGTCCCTGGATGAGCTGTTTTCCCAGGAGGTGCCCCGGGAGGCCCCGGCGCAGGACGCACCCAAGGCCCCGCTGCCGGAGAAAACCCTGAAAACATCCCTGTCCGCGTTTTTCGCCAATCTGGCCCCCCGGGAGAAGTGGCTGGGCATCGGCGCAGTGGCCGTGACCCTGGCTCTGGCCCTGGTGCTGGGGCTGTGTCTGAAAGGAGGAAGCACCGATATGATGACGCTGATCTGGATCGCCGCCATGGTGATCTTCGGCGTGGTGGAGGCCATCACCGTGGGGCTGACGTCCATCTGGTTCGTAGTCGGCTCCGTGGCGGGGCTGATTGCCGCCATCTGCGGCGGTCCCATCTGGCTGCAGCTGGCCCTGTTCTTCGTGGTGTCCATCGTGTGCCTGGCGGCCACCCGGCCCCTGGTGAAGAAGCTGCTGCGCAAGGACGTTACCGCCACCAATGCCGACCGCGTGCTGGGCCAGACCGCCCGGGTCACCGAGAGCATCGACAACGCCGTGCCCACCGGGGCGGTGTATGTGGGCGGCATGACCTGGACCGCCCGCAGCGAAAGCGGCCAGCCCATCCCCCGCAACGCGCAGGTGAAGATCGTCCGCATGGAGGGCGTGCGCCTGTTCGTGGAACCCGTGTAAGTCCGTAAAAACTACTTATATTAAAAACAGGAGGAAAATCACATGCCAAGCAACATCTCTATCCCCGGCGCAGTAGCCATCGCCATTCTGGTGGTGCTGGTGCTGATCGTTATCGTCCGGAACATCTATGTGGTGCAGCAGTCCAAGGCCTATGTGGTGGAGCGGCTGGGCGCCTTCCACTCCGTGTGGGGCGTGGGCCTGCATCTGAAGGTCCCGTTCATCGAGCGGGTGGTGAAGAAGGTCAGCCTGAAGGAGCAGGTGGCGGACTTCGACCCCCAGCCGGTGATCACCAAGGACAACGTCACCATGCAGATCGACACCGTGATCTATTTCCAGATCACCGACCCCAAGCTGTATACCTACGGCGTGGAGTATCCCATGAACGCCATTGAGAACCTCACCGCCACCACCCTGCGCAACATCATCGGCGAGCTGGAGCTGGACCAGAGCCTGACCTCCCGCGACACCATCAACGCCAAGATGCGGGCCATCCTGGACGAGGCCACGGACCCCTGGGGCATCAAGGTCAACCGGGTGGAGCTGAAGAACATCCTGCCGCCCCGGGAGATTCAGAACGCCATGGAGAAGCAGATGAAGGCCGAGCGGGAACGCCGGGAGTCCATCCTGCAGGCCGAGGGCGAAAAGGCCAGCAAGATCCTGGTGGCCGAAGGCGAGAAGCAGTCCGCCATTCTGAAGGCCGACGCCGCCAAGCAGGCCCGGATCATGGCCGCCGAGGCCGAGGCCACCTCCATCATGAAGGTGCAGCAGGCCCTGGCCGACGCCATGCGGATGCTCAACGAAAACGCCCCCAACGACCAGGTCATCAAGCTCAAGAGCCTGGAGGCCCTGCAGAAAATGGCCGACGGCAAGGCCACCAAGATCATCATCCCCAGCGAGATCCAGGGGCTGGCGGGCCTGGCGGCCAGCGCCAAGACGCTGCTGGAGAGCGATCCTCCCCAGGAGTAAAAATCTTTCGGGAAAATTTTACCGTTTGTTGCAATTGCAACTTATAGAACGACTCCATCCGTGTTATACTGCATTCAGTCAATGAGGGAGCCAACGGTTCCCAAAACCAATAAACGCTGAATAAAATGGAGGAAATTTACTATGAAAAAGTGGGTCTGTCCTGTTTGCGGTTACGTTTATGAAGGCGAGAATCCCCCGGCCGAGTGCCCGGTGTGCCACGTCAGCGGTGAGAAGTTCACCCTGCAGGCCGAGGAGAAGACCTGGGCTGCCGAGCACGTGGTAGGCGTGGGCAAGGTCTTTGGCGAGGACGTTCCCGCCGAGGTCCGCGAGGAGATCATCGCTGGTCTGCGCGCCAACTTCGAGGGCGAGTGCAGCGAGGTGGGTATGTACCTGGCCATGGCCCGTGTGGCCCATCGCGAGGGCTATCCCGAGATCGGTATGTACTGGGAGAAGGCCGGCCTGGAAGAGGCCGAGCACGCTGCCAAGTTCGCCGAGTTGCTGGGCGAGGTAGTCACCGATTCCACCAAGAAGAACCTGCAGATGCGCGTGGACGCCGAGAACGGCGCTACCGCCGGTAAGTTCGAGCTGGCCAAGCTGGCCAAGAAGTACAACCTGGACGCCATCCACGACACCGTCCACGAGATGGCCCGGGACGAGGCGAGACACGGCAAGGCCTTTGAGGGCCTGCTGAACCGGTACTTCGGGAAGTAAGGAATCGCTCTCTTGCCGCTGACGGACTTTACCGTCGACTCCTGACAACATCAGAACAAGCAAGCCGCCGGGAAACCGGCGGCTTGCTGTTTTATGCGGTTTTATGCGGCTGTCTGACAGCGGAAGATCAGAACCACAGGCCCCAGGCCAGGAAGCCCAGGCAGGCCACCACGCCGGTGAACAGCAGAACGATGACCAGATAGCCCATGATGTCACGGGCAGACAGCTTGGCAATACCCAGAGCGGGCAGGGCCCAGAAGGGCTGGATCATGTTGGTCCACTGGTCGCCCCAGGCAATGGCCATGGCGGTGCGCCCGGCGTCGATGTTCATCGCCGCACCGGCGGGCATCATGATGGGACCCTGAACGGCCCACTGGCCGCCGCCGGAGGGAACGAAGAAGTTCACGATACCGGCCGCCAGGAAGGACAGCATGGGGAAGGTGACGTTGTTGGAGATGTTGACGAAGAACTGGGAGATGACGCTGGCCAGAGACACGCCCTGGTCGTTGGCAGCCACCATCATGCCCATAATACCGGCATAGAAGGGGAACTGCAGCAGGATACCGGCGGCGCCGGCAGCAGCCTCGCCGATGGCGTCCACATAGCGGCGCAGGTCGCCGTGCAGCAGGATGCCCAGGAACAGGAAGATCATGTTCACGATGTTCAGGCCCAGGGTAAAGCCGTTCTGCACAAAGTAATAGATGATGTACACGAAGCCGCCCACCAGGGTGATGGCCCACAGGAGCTTGGAGTGCTCCAGCTTATCGGCAGGGGTCCTGACCTCATAGGTGCGCTCGGCCTCGTCCTCCAGCAGAGTGGGGTCAATGCACACGGTGTGGGCCTTATCGGGATGCATGGCGTAGTTCACAAGGGGCATGACAAACAGAATGACGCCCACCATGATCAGGTTCATGGGGTGGAACACCGTGTCGGTGATGGGGGCCTGATACAGGACCTCGCCGAAGTCCTTACCGGCCACCAGGTCCAGGGGGATGGAGCCGGACAGGCCCGCGTGCCAGATGACGAAGCCCGAATAGGCGGAGGCAATCAGCAGGGGATAGTCCACGGTGGGGACCCGGCGCACCACTTCCTTGGCCAGCAGGGTGCCGGCGATCAGGCCGAAGCCCCAGTTCAGCCAGCAGCAGATGGTGGAGATGAAGGTGGTGACCACGATGGCCTGCATGTTGTTGTGGCACAAGCCGGCGGCAGCCCGCAGGGCCTTTTTGCAGGGCTTGGCGGCGGCCATGGCGGAGCCGAACACCAGCACCAGGGCCATCTGCATGGAGAAGCTCAGCAGACCCCAGAAGCCCTTGGAATCGCCCCAGGCGTTGAGCACCTGCAGCGGCCCCATCTTTGTGGCGCACATGGAGCCGATGAAAACGATGATGCTCAGGATGATGGCGAACAGGAAGGCATCCGGCAGCCACCGGTTGACCACGCGGACGCAGCCGTTGGTGAATTTCTTGAACACAGACTCACTCTCCTTTAATATGTCCGGAGGAGGGGTCCCCTCCCCCGCTGTCCTGGCCGGGCCTCTGCGCGGGGCCGGACCGTCTCTGACACTATTGTATAATAGTCAGGGCTTGTTTACAATTAATATTTCGCCGAATTTTTAACAATCATTTTGGTAAAGTACAACAATTATGCATTTTTCAAGGTTTTTCGCCATAAATTTGCCGTTAAAAATCAGGAAAATGCATAAAGACACTTTAACGGAGGCGGAAGAACTGCCGAAGCCGTTCTACACGGTCTATACAAGAGTGGGAAAATGTGTATAGACATATGCCCAAATTTTTAAAAAACAGTTGCATTTCGCAATTTAGGGTGTTACAATACCCCCGATATCTGATGGGAGATATCACCAGAGATGATAATCCTTACATAATTATGGGATATTCTCCTATAAATGTGTAAGTCTGCCAGCGAGAGCAGTGCATACAGAAAGACCCTATACCCGTGGATTCGGAACCGCCCCCGCGCCGGAATGTCCGGCGGACACCGCAGTATGCGGCGGCCGAATCTGCGGTTTTTGCATAGTTTCAGGGAAAGGCGTGGAGACCTATGACGGATAAGGAACTCAGACGGCTGGGCCGTCCGGAGCTGATCGAGATCATATACCAGCTGGAAAAGAGCCAGGAGGAGAGCCGGCAGGAGATCGCCCGGCTGCAGGCCCGGCTGCAGGACCGGACCCTGCGCCTGTCGGAGGCCGGGTCCATCGCCCAGGCGGCCCTGCAGGTCAACGGCGTGATGGAGGCCGCCCAGGCGGCGGCGGACCAGTATGTCCAGGCGGCGGAAGCCGACCGGCAGCAGGCCCGGACGGAGCTGTCCGATGCCCAGGCCCGGGCGGAGCGCCTGGTGGCCGATGCCCAGACCCAGGCGGACGCCATCCTGTCCGACGCCCAGGCCCAGGCCCGGACCGTTACGGACCAGGCGGAGCAGCACGCCCGGGACCACTGGGACCTGTTCCGGGAAAAGGCGGAGCAGCTGATCCGGGATCATCATGAGCTTTCGGCCCTGCTGAACGGAGAGGACCCGCAATGAAAAGAACCGGCCGCGCGCCGGAGGATCTGCCCACCATCCAGCAGCTGGAGGCGGAGCGGAACCGCCTGCGCAGCAAAAACCGATACAACCGCACCCTGCGCAGCACCGTGGCCATCCTGGTGGTGGTGGCGGCGCTGGCGGTACTGGTGGCGACGCTGTGGATGCCGGTGCTGCGGATCTACGGCACGTCCATGTCCCCCACCCTGACCGACGGCCAGGTGGTCATCACCGTAAAAACCGGGCGCTTCCGGTCAGGAGATATTGCCGCGTTCTACCACGGCAATAAGCTGCTGATCAAGCGCTATATCGCAGGCCCCGGGCAGTGGGTTGATATTGACCGGCTCGGGAACGTTTCCATAGACGGAAAAGCCCTGGATGAGCCGTATCTGACGGACAAAGCATACGGCGAAACCAACATTGGCCTGCCGTATCAGGTGCCGGATGACCGGTACTTTCTCATGGGAGACAACCGGGAGGTTTCCGTGGACTCCCGCAACACCACCGTGGGCTGTGTGGCCCGGGACCAGATCGTGGGCAAGGTCGTGTTCCGCATCTGGCCCTTGAAGGACTTCGGCCCGGTGGGATAACTTATTGGAGGTGAGGATGTGCAGAGCGTGATGCCGAATCCCGCAGACGGCTATAATGAGCGGCATATTCGCAAAATGAAATGGCGCAGGATCGTGACGATCCTGTCGTGTATCGTGGTGTTCTGCACCGCCTACGCACTGATCATACCGGCAGTGACCATGTCCCGGGACACGGCCTGCGGCAAGGAGGAGCACACCCATACGGAGGCGTGCTATGACGAGAATGGCGCGCTGATCTGCGGCAGGGAGGAGCATACCCACACGGACGCGTGCCTGCTGGCGGTGCGGGAGCTGACCTATGAGGACGGCCAGCTGACCATCTGCCTGCGGGTGGAGAGCATGGATCCCCTGCCGGAGGACCTGACCCTGTCCGTGGAGGAACCGCAGGCGGCGGTGCAGTCTGCCGCAGACGGCAGCGGGCAGACCTTCACCCGGCGGCTGACCCTTCTGTCCCAGGGACAGCAGATGGACACCTCGTCCTATGCCATGACGGCCACGGTGCAGGTGAAGCCCCAGGCCCTGGAGCCGCTGGAGGCGGCTCTGGAACAGCTGCGGCAGGAGGCCCCGGAGTCGGACACCGGCATTTCCCTGACCCTGAGCCAGACCACCGGCCGGCAGGAGGAGCAGCTGGCGGAGGAGCTGATGCTCCCCGGCGGCGAGATCCCCGCCGTCACCGCCGATGTGCGCAGCGGCGTGATCAGCGTCCAGGCCGCCGGGACCGCCAACCCCCACTATACGGTGCAGTATTACGCTAACATCCCCCGGTTCGACACCAGCGGCAGCGATTCGCTGACGGTGATCGACACCAGCGGCAGAAAGCTGCCGAAAAACAGGCAGACTCTTACAACAAAGAAAATCTACCTGACGCCGGCCGACGGAACCACCAACAAAAACAACGGCAATGCGACCCAGCAGTACCGGGTGGCCGAGTCCAAGCAACTGACCCGGATGTATACCGACAACCAGTTTGAGTACATCAAGTCCCCCAACCCTTCCTATATCAACAAGCTCATGGACAGCCCCAGCTATACACTGGCGCAGCTGTGGGTGCTGAAGGATGGGAAAAGCTCCAGTAGCGAAAACCGGGCAGATTGGGATGTCTACGACAATCCCGGCAGTGTCCACTTCACCAACCGGGAGGGCGTGACGGGGGACAACGTGGTCTACATCCAAGATGGCACCGTGATCCGTCTGGTGTACAACACCGACCGGGCCGAAGAGAGCTTCCCCGCCAACTTCTATGACTATGATATCTCCGGCGGGCAGGACAGCGCTGGCCGCTATCTTACCGGGAGAAACGGCATCAACGCGGCGTCCAACTACGGGACCAGCCGGAATGGGAAGAGGACCTGGGGGTCCTATTGCGATGTGCTGGCCTTCGGCAACGACAACTGCGGCACCGGTATGTCCCGGTACAGGTTTGACGAACTGTTCCTGAACAAATACAGCACCAAATGGACAGACAGCAATAAGGAGACGCACACAATAGGCGCCGACCAGTATGGCTGCACCTTTGGGCTTGCGGACAGCCTCAAGGATGAAAAGATCGTCTACAATGAGTGGCTTGTTGCGCCCGACCTGTTCAACGAGGGCACTGCCAACGGAAAAACCATCTACACAAACGACAGTAGCCTGACCTTCTCCCGGGTGGGGGATACCTATACCCTGTCTGCGGCCACGGTGGGCGGAGTAGGGACCATCAATGACCTGCAATACCTGTTCAATCCCTCGCCCAATGGCACAACAACATACAGCAGCATTTTCACCAACGACTTCTGGCCCCTGGACGGAGCAGCCAATGGAACCGACCCGCTGTTTGGCAAGGATACGCCTGATTTTTACGGTTACGATGCCGATGCGCAGGGGAAGGACACGAGCAAAACGAACGTCTGGAAGGAGACGGCTGGACGCCTCCCCGGCAGCGATGACGGCAACAACCACAACTGCTTCTTCGGGATGCAGTACGCCGTGAAGTTCACCCTGACGGCGGACTATGTGGGGCCCCTGGAATACTACTTCTTCGGCGACGATGATATGTGGGTGTTCCTGGATGACAAGCTGGTGTGCGACATCGGCGGCGTCCACTCCTCCGTGGGCGAGTATGTGAATCTGTGGGACTATCTGAAGGAGAACGGACGCACCGAATCCGAGACCCATACCCTGACCTTCTTCTATACCGAGCGCGGCGCCTCCGGCTCCACCTGCTACATGAACTTCACCCTGCCCTCCGTGTCCGGGGTGAACATTGAGCAGAAAACCAGCGACCTGGAGGTCCGCAAGCAGGTGGTGGGCCAGGATGAGTCCAACCGGGACTTCGAGTTCAACATCCGGTTTTATGACCAGAACGGAAACCCGGTGCTGGACGACTACGCCTACACCAAGTATGACAAGGACGGCAATGAACTGAGCGGCAACCTGGTGGTTCACGACGGCGACAAATTCACCCTGAGGGACGGCCAGTACGTCCGCATCCGGTATCTGCCCTTCGGCTTGCGGTATACCATCACGGAAGAAGCCGTAAACGGCTACACCGTCAGCAGCACCATCAACGGCGTCACCGGCCAGGGCAGCGAGGCCAAGGGCACCATTCTGAACACCGGCCAGATGAACACCGTCCTGTTTACCAACACCATGACTTATCCCAATGCCATCACCCTGCAGAAGCAGGATCTGGACGGCCACATCCTCACCGGCGCGGCGTTCCAGCTGACGGACAGCAACGGAAATACCGTCAATGTGGTAGACAACGGCAGCGGCAGCTATACCGTCCCCTCCACCGCCGATGATCTGATCAAAGACGGGGAGCTGTATTACATCGCCAGCGCCGCTGATGATGCCGGGAAGTGGGTGATTGAACAGAATACAACGGATAGTAGGTTCCCGGCCCAGTTACAGAAAAAGGAGACGGACAACGCCTATCAGCAGTACCGGGTATACCGGCAGTCGGACGGCTCCTATAGCTTCTATTGCGAGGCAAACCAAAGGTGGCTGGATTTGGACAACGCAGGATTGACCAACGGAACGCTGGTCCACTTCTGGACCAACGAGGTTCATCCCACCACCCACGACAACCAGAAATGGTACATCACGGTGACGGAAACCGGGCTGAAAATCAAGCCCCGGCAGGCGGTTTTGAAAAAATCCACGGCGGTGCTGGACCTGAACGCCGGTACCCTGACCCCGGGTGGAAAAATCCAGGTCTGGGAGGACAACAACAGCAAGGCCCAGCGGTGGAAGCTGGTGCCGGTGAACCCGGCGGCGGCAGTGACCACCACGGACACCCTGACGGTGGACGCGAACGGCCGCCTGACCATCCAGGGCCTGCTGCCCGGGACCTATACCCTGAAAGAAGTCACCACGCCCGTCGGCTATCAGACCATGGCGGACGCGACCATCAAGGTGGACGCCAATGGCCGTGTCACACGGGTCAGCGACAGTCCGCTGGTCAGCGCCAAAGACTCCCAGATAACGGTGAAAAACCGGCCCACCGACAAGACCCTGACCCTGACAAAGCAGGTGGCGGGGCTGGACACCGGGAAGCAGAAGTTCGGGTTTACCGTGATGTATGTGGACGCAGTTACCAAGGAATCCATCACCCAGGAGTTGAAGCTGGCCGACGGCGAGAAAGGCGAGCTGAAAATCCCCTATGGGGCCACGGTGACCATTTCGGAGCCCAGCCACCCGGGCTACAGTCTGTCCTTCCGGCAGGGGGACATGCTGGTGGAGAGCCGTGCTGATGGTTCCTATCAATTCACCATGACAAATGACGTGGCCATCGTCGCCGTGAACACGGCGGGCTACGAGCTGCCGGACACCGGCGGCCCGGGAGCTGTCTGGTATACTACCGGGGGACTGCTGCTGATGGCAGCGGCAGGGGGCCTCCTGCTGTATAAAAACCGGAATCGCAGGAAAGGGGGCCGCTTGCTTTTCTGAGAATCGGAAAACTTGCAGAAGATGAAAGAAAACCGAAAGAAAGGATCCGAAACATGAAACGCACAAAGAGAATCGCCAGCGTCCTGCTGGCACTGGTCATGGCCCTGAGCCTGATTACCACAGCCTTCGCCGCGGGGGAAACCGGCAGCATCACCATTAATAACGCGGTTGTGGGCCAGACCTACACCATCTATCAGATTCTGGACCTGGAGAGCTACAACAAGGATTCCGGCGCCTACGCTTACAAGGCTACTGCTGATTGGAGTGCCTTTATCAACAGCGGTGCCATCAAGGGCACGTATGTGAACGTGGACGCGCAGGGCTATGTGACCTGGGTTAAAGACGCTGATGTCGCTGCCTTTGCCAAACTGGCGCAGGAGTATGTTGCTAAGAATAGCATCGGTAATCAGGGAACCAAGAAGGCCAATTCTACGACAGTTGAGTTTACCAATCTGGACCTGGGCTACTACCTGGTGGATTCCACGCTGGGCACGATCTGCTCCCTGGACACCACCAATCCTTCCGTGATCATCAAGGAAAAGAACGCCGCGCCCACCAACGTCAAGGAAGTGGAGGAGGACTCCACCAGCAAATATGGCACCGCGAACGATGCTGATATCGGCCAGACCGTGAACTTCAAGAGTACCATCACCGCTCAGGCGGGTGCTGAGAACTATGTGTTCCACGATAAGATGTCCGCTGGCCTGCAGTACACCGGCGTGACCGGCATTACCCTGAACGGAGTCGCCGTGGGCGTTGCAAATTACGAGGTCAAGACGACGGGCATCACCGACGGGTGCACCTTTGAGGTCGTTTTCACCCAGGCTTTCTGCGACACGCTGAAGGCCAATGACAAGATCGTCATTTCTTATACCGCAGTTGTGACCAAGGACGCTGTTATTGGCGGCGATGGGAATCTCAACCAGAGCCAGATCGAGTACGGCGAAAACGGCAAGACTACGACAACTCCTCCCAGCGAGACCAAGACCTACACCTGGAAGCTGGACGTGCTGAAGTACACCATGAAGGGCGATGAGAAGACTCCTCTGGCTGGCGCTAAGTTCACCCTGAGCAAGAATTCCGATGGCTCTGACCCCATTAGCCTGGTGGAAGTGGAGAAGAACGTCTATCGTGTTGCCACCAAAGATGATGCGAATACCATCACCGAAATCACCACCGATGCAACCGGTGCCTTTACCATTCAGGGTCTGGACTCCGATACCTATTATCTGACCGAAACTGCGGCTCCTGCAGGCTACAACGTGCTCAAGAGCGCTATTGAAGTGAAGGTCAGCGACAAGGGCGAAGTGACCTATATCTATGATGGCGTTACGGCCACCGGCACCGTCAAGGTCGAGAATAAGACCGGCGCGGAGCTGCCCTCCACCGGCGGCATCGGCACCACCATCTTCTATGTGGTGGGCGGCCTGCTGGTGGTGGCTGCGGGCGTGCTGCTGGTGACCCGCAAGCGCATGAGCAAGTCTGAGGACTGAAATAAACAAGAACCCATCTGCTGACTGAGCAGGCGGGGAGCGGGCTGCCCCGCCCCCCTGCCTGCCGCAGCGGCAAGGAGAGACCTGCAAATGAAGAAAAAAGGAACCACCATACTTCTGATCATTGTCTTTCTTGCAGGTCTGTCCTTGCTCCTGTACCCCACCGTCAGCGACTACTGGAACTCCTTCCACGCCTCCCGGGCGGTGGCGGCCTATGACGCGACGGTCCGCCAGCTGGACCCGGACCGCTACCGGGACCTGTGGGACGCCGCCCGGGCCTATAACCGGGACCTGGCCGCCCGGGGCGGCGGCACCTCCCTGACCCCGGAGCAGAAGCGGACCTATGACAGCCTGCTGGACGTGGACGACACCGGCATCATGGGATATATCGAGATCCCCAACATCAAGGTGTCCCTGCCTATCTATCACGGGGCGGAGGAGTCTGTTTTACAGGTGGCCGTGGGCCATCTGGAGTGGTCCAGCCTGCCCACCGGCGGCGAGGGCACCCACTGCGTTCTGTCCGGCCACCGGGGCCTGCCCAGCGCCAGGCTGTTCACCAATCTGGACCGCCTGACGGAGGGGGACACCTTTGTGATCCGGGTGCTGGACGAGGTGATGACCTACGAGGTGGACCAGATCCTGATCGTGGAGCCGGAGGACGTGTCCGCCCTGCAGATCGAGCCGGGGCAGGACCTGTGCACCCTGGTGACCTGCACCCCCTACGGCATCAATACCCACCGGCTGCTGGTCCGGGGACACCGGGTGGAAAATCAGTCCGAGGCCATCCGCGTCACCTCCGACGCCATCCGGATCGAGCCGCTGATCGTGGCGCCCATTGCGGCGCTGCCGGTGCTGCTGGTCCTGGTGCTGGTGCTGATGCTGCCGGGACGCAAAAAGAAATCTTCCGGAGGGAATGACAATGCGGAAAATTCGTGATATAGCGGCTTTAATGCTGGTGTGCGCGCTGGTGGTGACCACCGCGTGGGGCGCCGGGGTCATTGAAACGGACCGGGAGGCCGGTCTGACCCTGACCTGCCGCCAGGAGGGGCGGGCCGTCACCGGGGTGACGTTTGCCCTGTACCGGGCGGCGGACGTGGACCCCTACGGGGCCTATACCCTGACCGGGGACTTCCGGGACTATCCCGTCCTGCTGGACGGGCAGACGGCGGAGAGCTGGCGTCTGCTGGCCCGGACTCTGGCGGGCTATGTCCGCCGGGACGGCCTGACGCCCCAGACTACCGGCACAACGGACGAAAACGGCCGGGTGGAGTTCGGCGGCCTGCGGCCGGGGCTGTACCTGGCGCTGGCGGAGCCGATGACGGAAAACGGTGAGATTTTCACCGCCGAGCCGTTCCT
>OMAD01000505.1_pt1 | contig 12977 bp, 10 predicted proteins | sample 1644581 | NCBI WGS metagenome assembly OMAD01 (sample SAMEA103958120, study PRJEB25191) | human gut metagenome | biome: human-associated habitat [ENVO:00009003]; feature: intestine environment [ENVO:2100002]; material: feces | place: Germany | collected 2013/2015 | reverse complement strand
TATGGATTATGCGATGATTTTTTGTCTATAGTTTTATTGGTGATTAGTATTATTCGCAAAGAAATTTTTCTATCTGCATTACATCATCACATACTGCACAGCAGGGAAATTCTTTTGCATCTTCCACGGTTTTGAAGCCGAAGCCGTAGGTCACGGCTATGAAGTCGATGCCCGCTTCCTTTGCGCCTATGGCGTCGTATTTGCTGTCGCCTATGAGCACGGCTTGCGACTTATCGCAGCCGCTCTTTTCAAGGCAGTACTCCAGAAGCTGGGCTTTGGTTTTTGGAGCCTTGGTATCCACTCCCGTTACGATATCGAACTTATCGGAGAGACCGAATGTATCGAATATTTTCACTGCTGTCTGGTGGGCTTTCAGGGTGGCTACTGCGGTGAGCTTGCCCTGTGCCCTAAGCTTGTCCAGCAGGTCGGTGATGTGGGGGTACAGATCTATTTCCTTATAGCCTTGTTTTACGGCGTACTCCTTATGATATTCTACCGCCTGTCTGAGCCTGTCGCCGGAAAGTCCGAAATTGCGTGCGTAGGATTCGTCCATGGGAGGGCCTACGTGGGAATACATCTGCTCCAAGGTTATCTCGGGCAGGTGCATCATCTTTTGGGCGTATCTTATGCTGTTGAGTATTCCGGGAGAGGTATCGGCAAGTGTGCCGTCAAGGTCGAATATGATGAGCTTATAGTTATTCATCCGGTGTCTCCTCTTCGTACAGCGAGGGGGTGATGAAGCTTATTTTCATTGAGCTGCGGAGCTTTGCAAGGTATTCCCTGATGGCTCTGTTCATGAGGACGTGCTTTTCGGCATCGTCCACGCTCATCATTTTTTCATCGAAATAGTTCTTTTCGGAGGTAACGTCAAATCCGTCATAGCCTGCAAGGGCGGCTTCGGTCACGCCTGCTTTTTTCAGGATATTCAGCAGCATGAGGCCTGAGTTATCGGAGATGATGTCGTTGTCGATAAGATATTCCGAGTAGTTAACGGTGCATACGCTGCCGCCTGCGGCGATGTTGGAAGTGAGGATAACACGTCCGTCCATGGCGGAAACTGCGTCATCAATGCCCTTGAAACGCTTCAGGTTGCTGACGAAGACCCTGTCGCAGCGGTGATATCTGGGAATATGGTTTATGCTGAAAATAATGGGGGAGTTATCATCGATATACTGCTGTATCTGTTCCTTATGGGTAAGCAGAGTTTTTCCGGGGGCAAGAATGAGTATCTTTTTGCCCTTGCAGAGGGCTGCTATTTCTTCTATCGCCTTGCTGTCGTCGATGTTGTGCTCCTGATAATCAAGGTACAGCTCGGTGATAAGCTCCTTATTGTAAAGGTGCTTTTTATCGGCGGGCAGTCTTTTGATTATGGCGCTGATATCACGAATGCAGAGGGACTGCTTGTTCATCAGGTATGAGGCGTAATTGGGGTGGCAGCCGTTTACTGCGGCAAGGTAATAGGGGGCGGAATAACCCCATGTTTTCCTTGAATAAACGGGCAGGATATGCTCGTCCATTATTTCCAGAATGGGTATGATATCATACTTTTCGCAGGTGTTTTCGTTGATATACTGGGTCAGCAGCTCGGTGCAGAGGTTTCCCGCACCTCTTCCCATGCCGAACACGGAGGAGTCGATGATAATATTTCGCTTGGAATTAAGTCCGATAAGCTCCTGTGCGTTTGAGAATGAAAGCTGGAGGTTATTATGGGAATGGAAGCCCACTCTTACATCGGGTGCAAGGTTATTATCCACCAGATAGAACATTCTCAGAAGGTTGTTCTTATACATGGTTCCCAGTGTATCCACCAGATAGAATGCGAAGGGGTGCATGGTGTTGACCTTTTCGATAAGGTCAAGGAGGGCTTTATCAGTATAGGTAGCGGTTCCAACGGGCTGAATGAACACCTTATAGCCCTTATCGGAGAGCCGGTTTGCAAAGTCAAAGGCTCTGTCGATATCCTGCTCGTGGAATGTGAGACGTATGCCTGAGATGGACGTGCCGTCATACGGTTCTATTTCCTCGATAGGGATATCGCCGTAGGCTATCATTGCCACGTACATTGTGCCGTCCTTATTATCCGGCAGGTGCATTGCAATGGCGCTGACGCTGCCGAAAAGGGACTTATCGGGGTCATTTGCTCCGCTTTTCAGGAAGCCGCACTCGATTATCTCTATCTTTGCCTGTGCAAGACTGGAGATTATCTCGGAGATACACTTCCTGCCAAAATTGAAATCATTGATGTAGCCTCCGTCACGGAGGGTGCAGTCAAGAATACTTATCATAAAACAATTTCTCCGTTATTTATCTTTTCGGCGATGATCTTGTTTACCTTGTCGAGATCCTTGTGGGTATCAACGGAAAGGGTCGTTGCTTCGGTAAGAATGAACTTTATCTTGTGGCCGTTTTCGAGGAAGCGGAACTCGTCGATATCCTCAATGCTCTCGATCTCGCCACGCTTGGTGTCGTTTACGAATTTAAGGGACTTTTTGGTGAAGCACTGAACGCCCACGAACTTTTTGAGCTGATAGGTAGATTTTGCTTTGGGGAAGGGGATAGGGCTTCTTGCCATGTACATTCCGTAGCCCATCATATCAACGGCTATTTTTATCTTGGAGCTGTCGATAGCGTCGATGGGGTCTCTGAGGATCATCATGCCGTTTGCAACATAGCTGGAGTCGGGGTCAACGTCGTGGGGGATAAGGTCCTCGATGCAGCTGGACTCGATAAGGGGTTCGTCGCCGTTTACGTTGATGTAGAAATCCGCATCTACCTTGGTGGAGAACTCATAAAGTCTTTCAAGGTGAGTGGGGCAGCTGTCGGAGGTCATGACCACCTTGATGCCCAGTGACTCGCAGGTCTCACGAATCTTGTCGTCATCGGTGGCAACATATACCTCGTCGATGCCCTTTGCCATGCTCAGCTGGCGGTGCACCCACCATATCATTGGCTTGCCGCATATATCGGCAAGGGGCTTGCCGGGGAAACGTGATGACTTATATCTTGCGGGAATTACGCCTACAACTTTCATTATTATACATTCCTTTCAACTTATACAATTATACCGCCGCAGGGCGGTTTTTCATCATATTTAAATTATACAGTGTTTATGGGGTTTTGTCAATCAATAAAAAATCGGATACCGTTTTGGACGGTATCCGATGATGGGGCTATGTTATCTTACGGTTGGAGCTACGTCAACGAAATCAATGCCGTTTTCTTCAAGAAAGCTGAAATCGTCAAAATCGGTATCCATAAGGTCGGACTTTGCGGCGGTGGGAGTTGCATAAACGATATCGGCGCTTGTGATGTTTGTCCAGGCACCGTTTACGTATGCCTTGACTGCGAAGCCATACTTTGTGCCGTTGGTAAGACCTGTTACGTACATACCTGTTGCTGTTCTGTAGCCTGCTACTGACCACTTGCCGTTAAGGTAGGTGTAAACTGCGTAATTTGTTGCGCCGTTTACGGCAGTCCAGTTCAGTGCTACACGACCGTTCTGACCCTGAGCCTTGGTGATAACGGGTTTTGCTGCTGCGCTGACGGGTGTGGCATAGATGATATCGGAAGAGGATACCGATGACCAGGTGCCGTTAACGTATGCCTTTACTGCGAAGCCGTACTTTGTGCCGTTGGTAAGGTTCCTTACATACATACCTGTGGCTGTTCTGTAGCCTGCGACTGACCATGTGCCGTTGAGATAAGTATAAACTGCGTAATTTGTTGCGCCCGAAACGGAAGTCCAGTTCAGGGCGACCTGACCGTCCTGACCCTCTGCCTTGGTTATCTTGGGCTTTTCAACGGCGGCTGTGGGTGTGGCATAGACGATATCCGAGGAGGAGACCGATGTCCATGTGCCGTTTAAATATGCCTTGACTGCGAAGCCGTATCTTGTGCCGCCTGTAAGTCCGCTGACGGTCATTTTAAGGGCGGTGGTGGTTCCTGCGTTATACCATTTTCCGTTTGCGGTGTAATAAACTGCGTAGTTTGCTGCGCCCGAAACGGAGCTCCAGCTGAGATCGACCTTGCCGCTGCCTGCGGTTATGCTTGTTATGGAGGGCGTCAGGCTGGGAGCGGTAGAGGTAAGGGTATCGGAAACGGAAAGGCTTCCCTTTTTGGTGGCTGCGGTGATAATGGCTGTTCCGCCGCCTGCTACGGTGACATTTCCTGCTGAATCCACCTTTGCGGCGGAGGAGCTTGATGAATAGTTGAATGAGGAGCTGTCAACGGTGGCGGTTATATATGTCCAGCCCACGTTATTGTTGCTGACGGTGAATATTGTGGTCTCGCCAGCGGAAGAGAAGGTGTTTTCTGCCAGCTTGCCGCTCATATTTATATAGTCCGTTGAAGCGCTGACGGCGGCTGTGGCGGACGCTGTTCCCGTTCTCACGGAGCCGTCGGCTGTGATATCGCTGAAGCACTGCACCCAGAAGTTGATGCCCTTATAATTGAAGCAGCCTACGCCCACGCTGGTGTAGTTTGCTTCGAGGATATTTTCACGGTGACCTGTGGAGTTCATCCAGCCTGTTATTACTTCGTCGGGGTCTGCCTGACCTGCGGCGATGTTCTCACCTCTCCAGCCGCCGTCAAAGGCGGTGAAGCAGCGGCTTCCGTTGGGACGGGTATGGCTGAAATATATGACAGTTTCGGCAGCTCTCTGCATTGCGGCAGCGGTAAGGGTGCTGTCGGCGGTGAGGGGGGAGAGGCCGTTATTCACACGCTGCTCGTTGAGCAGGGTAATTACCTGTGAGGCATATGTATAGTTCTGTGTGCCGCTGATGTTCAGTGTTCCTGTAGCCGAGGCATAGATATCGTCTGTCAATGCGCTGTCGTATGGGGATTCGGCTGCCTCGGTGGATATTGCTTCCCCGATAGTTGTTTGGATACCGTCAACATCTGCTTCGGCATACGCTGCTGCGCTCATTGACAGGCAGAGTGCGGCAGAAACCGTGCAGGCGAGGAGCTTCATCATTGATTTTATTTTGTCATATCCGCAGGTCTTATGATATGTCTGTGAGTTATGTTCCTTCATGTCAGGATCATTCCTTTCACAGCCCGATAAAAGAGCTAAAAAATTATACACATTTATTATAATATTTTTGGGCGCTTATGTCAATCGTCAGGGAAAATACGGGGGAGAAATTTTCGGGGGATTTATGGGGAATGTGTACAAAAGTGCAAAGCGGATAAACAGGTGGGTTGTTGACTGTGATATAAATCAAAGGTGTATAATGGGGTGCTGCATCTTTAACAGCGACCGTAAAGTTATAGGTCTCGGATTTAAAAATTCATTGACAAAGCGGTTGTAATGCTATATAATTATATTAACTTTATTTTACTAAAGAAATTACATAATGTTATTTTACGGAAATAAACGGTAATACAGTAAAGGGTGAATGATTTGAAGGTAATGTGCGTGTTCGGTACAAGGCCTGAGGCTATAAAGATGTGCCCCCTTGTAAATGAACTTAAATCAAGAAAAAATATTGAAACAGTGGTATGCGTTACGGGTCAGCACAAGGAAATGCTCCGGCAGGTGCTTGATATTTTCAAAATTACTCCCGAATATGACCTGGGGATAATGAAAAAGGGTCAGGACCTTTTTGATATAACCACTGCCGTGCTTACGTCCATCAAGGAAGTGCTTGCAAAGGAAAAGCCTGACCTTGTTCTTGTTCACGGCGATACTTCCACTGCTTTTGTAACTGCTCTTGCCTGCTTCTATTCGGGCATAAAGGTGGGTCATGTTGAAGCGGGACTGAGGACTTACAATATTTTCTCGCCATATCCCGAGGAGTTCAACCGTGAGGCTATAAGCCTTATATCCGAGCTGAACTTTGCTCCCACTGAGTTTGCACGTCAGAATCTTCTTAATGAGAAAAAGGATCCGGCCAACATCTTTGTTACGGGAAACACGGGCATTGATGCGCTGAAAACAACTGTAAGCTCCGATTACAGGCATGAGCTGCTGGACTGGGCAGGCGATTCAAGGATACTTCTTATCACTGCGCACAGACGTGAAAATATCGGCGAGCCTATGCGCAGGATATTCCGTGCCATTCTCAGGCTGGTGAACGAAAATCCCGATGTGAAGGCTATTTATCCCGTTCATCTTAATCCTGCGGTAAGGAGCATTGCCAGGGAAGAGCTGGGCAGCTGCGACAGGATAAAGCTGTGTGACCCTCTCAATGCCATAGATTTCCACAATATCATGGACAAGTCCTACATAATCCTTACGGACAGCGGTGGAATACAGGAGGAAGCACCCTCTCTCAACAAGCCCGTTCTTGTGCTGAGAGATACCACAGAGCGTCAGGAGGGCGTGGAGGCAGGAGTTCTGAAGCTTATCGGAACATCTGAGGAAAATATCTACAATGCCTGCACGGAGCTTCTTAACAACAGGGAAGAATATAATGATATGATAAACCGAAGCAATCCTTACGGCGACGGCTTTGCCTCCAAGAGAATAGCGGATATTATCTGCGAGCGTTTCGGGGCTGGGGAATGATATGGAAAAAATAAGATCGCTTATTGAAAAATATTTGCAGGTGATAAAGTATTTTATCATTTCCTGCGGAACGGCAGTTATTGAGCTGTGCATAGGGCTGCTGCTCATAAATCTGCTGCACCTGTCGGAAGTGGTATCAAACACGGCAGGTATCCTTATCGGCTCGGCTATACATTATGTATGTGTTACCAAAAAGGTTTTTAACAGGTCTGTGGATATAAGGACTGTTGTTATATATATTTCCACGTTCCTGCTGGGTATGTTCATTCAGAACGGTGTTGTATGGGGCGTATGCAGGCTCCTTGACGGCGTTGTGGGCAAGAGCATAGGCTACACGGTTTCAAAGGTCGCTTCGCTGGCGGTATCATTTTTTGTGCTTTACGGAGTAAGAAAATTCCTGTATGCAAAGGTCACTCCCAGGAACAATAAGGATAACAAATAAAAGGAGATATACAGATGAATAAGATATATGCAATGCTTCCCTGCTACAATGAGTCGGAAAATATTGCCGCTCTTATCGAAAAGTGGCTTGGTCAGGCAGAGGTGCTCAGAGGTATGGGATATGAACTGACTGTTGTGGGCATTGATGACCGCAGCACAGACAATACATATGATATCATCAGCAGCTATGCCGAAAAGTACGATAATGTAAAGGTGATAAGGCACGAAAAGAACCTTAATCTTGGCGGCGGCGTAAACACTGCGTTCACTGCGTTCCAGAAGGAATGCTCCGAGGGCGATCTTTGTGTTCTTATGGACGGCGACAACACTCATGACCCTGTTTACATCAAGTCCATGGTGGAAAAGATAAAGGCAGGCGCTGATGTGGTCATTGCTTCAAGATACTGTCAAAGCTCTTCGGTAAAGGGCGTTCCGGGAATAAGACTTTTCCTCAGTGACGGTGCAAGAGTGTTCTATACTGCTGTGCTCCATGTTAAGAATGTAAAGGACTACACCTGCGGATACAGAGTATATACCTATGAGATAATCAAAAAAGCAAGAGGGGTTTACGGCGACAGGTTTGTTGAGATGAAAACATTCTCCTGCATGATGGAAGTGCTGTACAAGCTTTCTCTTGTAGGTGCAAAATTTGACGAAGTGCCCTTTGAGCTGAGATATGACAACAAGCTGGGCGAAAGCAAGATGAGAGTGCTCAGAACTGTAAAGGACAGCATCACCACTGCGTTCCGCCTCAGATTTTCCGCAAAGAAGAAAAGGTGAGGATATGGAAGAGACATTAAAGAAGCAGAAATTTTCGGTATATAACATAATCTTCATCATAGTTGTAATTGCACAGCTCATTTTTCTGTCGGTGAGCTTTGCGGTAAACAACACAGCTCACCATGAGGACGAATATTTTTCCTATGGACTGGCAAACAGCCAGAACAGGGTATATCTTTACGGAAGCGCTTTTCAGGTGCCTGATAACTACAATGTATGGATGACGGGCGATGACTTCAAGTATTATATTGAGACGAATGAAGAGTCAAGATTTTCGTATGATACTGTGTGGAAAAATCAGGCGGCAGACACTCATCCGCCGCTGTATTACGCTGTACTTCACACCATCTGCTCCTTTTTCCCCGATCAGTTCTCTTGGTGGTGGGCATTCGGGATAAACCTTTTCTGCTTTGCGGTGACACAGGTATTTTTGTACAAGTTTTTCTCAAGATTTGCAAAGTCACAGCTGGCGGGTGTCATTGTCTGCATTTACTGGGGGCTTTCGCTGGGCGGGCAGTCCAATGTGTATTTCCTGCGAATGTATATGATGCTCACCATGTTTGCGGTGATGTACGCATATTTCAGCCAGACCGTACTTACGGCTGAGGGGAAAATCCCGCTGAAGCAGTTTATTTTTGTGGGACTGACGGCGTTCCTCGGAGCGCTTACTCAGCATAATTTCCTTGTGTTTGCGTTTATGTACACGCTCATTCAGTGCGTTGTACTGCTGATAAAAAAGCGTGTTAAGGACTGCTTTGCATACGGCGGTTCTGCGGCTGTGGGCGTGGGACTTTCCATTGCGGCATTCCCTGCGACCATTGCCCATATGTTCTCCACGGAAATGCACTGGTCAGGCGAGATAGACCCTGCTATACAGAGATATCAGTATCTCAGGGTAATTGTAAGGAACATGACCGGCTACATAATGAATTTCTTTGAAATGAATTATTATGCAGATGTCATTGCCATAATTCTGTGCGTACTGGTAGTATTGGCTGCGGCGTGCTTTGTGTGCAGAAAAGAAAAGTGGTTCATTCCCATTGCGGAAAAATGCAAAAATGCTCTGCGTACTTTATGGACAAACTTTAAAAAGGCAGACCTCAGCCCCATAATGATATTTGCGGCATCTGTGCTGGTATTTGAGATAGTTGTCCACAAGGTATATATCTATGACCTGGAGCTGGACTCGGTACGTTATTTTTACATATTCCTGCCGCTGGTCATAGGCGTTTTTATCAGCTGGATATATGTCATCGGAACACATATCTCAAAGAAGATATGCACGCCTGTTATATGTGTTGCTCTGGCGGCGCTGCTGGTTTATCAGAATGTAAGGATCACGCCTACATATGTGTTGAGCGACTCGCCTGAAAACGGCACTGTAAGCAGCTATGTAAAGGGGCAGAACTGTGTTGTTCTGGTAAGCTCCCCGATTTTCCTGCCCTGTTACTGCACTATGCTTGCAGATACGAACAATGATTATATAACCCCATATGTTAACTGCGAGTTTGAGGCTCATGCAGATGAATACAAAAAGCTTTATGAAAACGGCGAGGACTTTTATGTTCTGTTCGATACCAACAAGATCGCCGAAAAGAAAACAGATGAAAATTCCAATGCCCTTACCTACGATTATATCATAGACTATTTTGAGGATATCTCGGGATATAAGGCGACTTACTGCACACAGCAGAGAGAGCATTATATGGACGTTCGCCTCTACAAATTTGAAAAGCAGGCGGAAAATTAAAAAAATTGCTATTGCTTTTTAAAGATGGACGTGGTATAATAATATCAATATTTCAAAGGCTAAGCGTTCAGAGTAGCCGTTTTGTCACTTTTCAGAGAGCGTCCGTTCGGTGCGAGGGCGCAGGTGCGGGCGGTGAAGTGCGTTCGTCAGCTTGGCGGGGGAAGCGTTTGTTGTGTTATATCACAACAAATTATAGTGTGTATCCCGCTGCGGGTGTTCCCGTTACAGAATGGTATCGCTTCGGCGGTATATAAGGGCAGCTTGCTGCCGAATTGAAGTGGGACCGTGGCTTTTCGCCGCCTTCAGATATTTCTGAGGGCGGCTTTTTTGTTGCAGGCATATCATATGCACGCTTGCTTTCATATAATAATATTATCCCTGCATTTTACAGGTTACAGGAGGAACGATATGAGCAGTTTTGATGAGCTTATAAAGCATTTTAAGGCGGACATCGAATCCGTCAAGCAGAGAGATCCTGCGGCTAAGAACACCGTGGAGATAATCCTCACTTACTCGGGACTTCATGCGGTGGCGGCTTACCGTGTTTCCCATTATTTCTATAAGAAGAAAATGTTCCTTACCGCAAGAGTTATATCTCAGGCGGCAAGGTTTATCACAGGCATTGAGATCCACCCGGGCGCAAAGATAGGCAAGGGCCTGTTCATTGATCACGGCATGGGCGTTGTTATCGGCGAGACCACCGAGATAGGCGACAACTGTCTTATATACCAGGGTGTTACCCTTGGCGGTACGGGCAAGGACAGAGGAAAGCGTCACCCGACACTGGGCAACAATGTTATGGTCGGCGCAGGCGCAAGGGTGCTTGGCCCCTTTAAGGTGGGCAACAATGTAAAGATCGCCGCAAATGCTGTTGTGCTGGAAGCCATTCCCGACAACTGCACGGCTGTCGGCGTTCCCGCAAGGATAGCACGTTGCAACGGCAAACCCACCACCGATCTTGACCAGGTACACATTCCCGACCCTGTTGCTCAGGAACTGTGCAAGATGGACGTTCGTCTCAGCCAGCTGGAAAAGAAGGCGGGCATCACTCCCGCTCCAAAGGACGAACCCAATCTGGACTGCGGCTGCGGTTTCAGAAGCGATGATTATGACGATTATGTAATTTGAAAGGAAGAATAAAAAATGCAGATCTATAATTCACTGAGCCATAAAAAAGAAGAATTTATCCCCAACACCCCGGGCAAAGTTTCCATGTACACTTGCGGCCCTACAGTATATCACTATGCGCACATAGGCAACCTGAGAAGCTACATCATGGAGGACGTTCTTGAAAAGTATCTCCGTTTCACAGGTCTGGACGTTAAGAGAGTTATGAACATCACCGATGTCGGACATCTTACCAGTGACGGCGACACAGGCGATGACAAGATGCTCAAGGGCGCAAAGCGTGAGCACAAGACCGTTATGGAGATAGCTGATTTTTACACCAAGGCTTTCTTTGCGGACTGCGCAGAGCTAAACATCAAGACCCCTGATGTGGTTGAGCCTGCTACTCACTGCATTCCCGATTTTATAAAAGTAATTTCCGCCCTTATTGAAAAGGGCTACGCATATGAGGCAGGCGGAAACATTTATTTCGACACCTCAAAGCTGAAGGAATACTATGTTTTCGGCGACTTCAACGAGGAAGACCTGGCTGTTGCTGTCCGTGAGGGTGTTGACGAGGACGGCAACAAGAGAAACAAGGCTGACTTTGTTCTCTGGTTCACAAAGTCCAAGTTTGACGATCAGGAGCTTAAATGGGAAAGCCCCTGGGGTGTGGGATATCCCGGCTGGCACATTGAATGCTCCTGCATCAGCATGAAGCATCTTGGTGAATATCTTGATCTTCACTGCGGCGGTATTGACAACGCATTCCCTCACCACACCAACGAGATAGCTCAGAGTGAAGCTTATCTGGGTCACAAGTGGTGCAACTACTGGTTCCATGTTCATCACCTTAACACCAATCACGGCAAGATGAGCAAGTCCAAGGGTGAGTTCCTTACCGTTTCCCTGCTTAAAGAAAAGGGCTACGACCCTATGGTTTACAGATTCTTCTGCCTCCAGTCCCATTACCGCAAGTCGCTGGTATTCTCTTACGAGAACCTTGACAATGCGGCAGGTGCATATGACAAGCTGATAGCAAGGGTGGCACGTCTTCTTGCCGAGACTCAGGGCGAGATCGACAAGGCGGCTTATGACGAGCTGATGAAGGGCTTTACTGCGGCTCTTGACAATGACCTGAACACCTCTCTGGCAGTTACTGCGGTCTATGATGTTCTCAAGGCTGACACCACTGCGGCTACAAAGCTTGCGCTTATCGGCGAGTTTGACAAGGTGCTTTCCCTTGGAATTATCGACCATGCAAAGAAGCTCAGCGCAAAGAATGAGTCTGCCGATGATGATATCCCCGAGGAGATAAAGGCGCTTGCGGAGCAGAGAAAGGAAGCAAGAAAGGCAAAGGATTTTGCTCTTGCGGATTCTCTCAGAGACAAGATAGCTGAGCTGGGTTATGTTATCGAGGAGACCCGTCAGGGCACTAAGATAACCAAGAAGTAATGGTGTGATATGCAGACAAAGACCATAAAGATAAGAAAAAAGTATGTTTTCGGGTTCTTTTTCTTCGTGATCGCAGCTATTACCATATTTATGCTGATAAACGCATTCACGGAGATGAACAAGGCGGCTCCCGACCCTGTGGAGAATTACGACAACATTGAGCTTATCCAGTTTGAGCCTGTGGGCGACGGGGCGCAGGTGGCTCTCATATCCACCGACGTGGGGGATATGAAGGCGGTATTGTACCACGATGAAGCGCCCAATGCGGTGAGCCTTTTTGTCAGCACTGCCGAGAGCGGCGGATATAATGGGCTTACAGCGGGGCTTTACGAGCAGAAGAGCGTATTCACTCTTGACGCTCCCGAGATAGACGGCACATACAAGGCGGAGCTTCACAAGAATCTATGGCCCTTTAAGGGTGCGCTGTGCATGACTGACGGGGGAGACATTGTTTTCATAAACACGGTGCAGTACACCGATGAGGACAAGGAGTATCTTTCCGCAGAGGAGGGCGAGATGCCCGAGGTGCGTCATGCTTTTTATGAGCATGGCGGTGTTCCCAACTATGCTGGTCAATATGCTGTTTTCGGACAGGTTTTCGAGGGCGTTGATGTGCTGGAGAAGATTGCGGACAGCGAGATGGGGACGGAAATTGCGGTGAAGAGTGTGGAGATTTTGACGGAAAAATAGTACATAAGCCGACAGAGCTTTTAAAAGCATAACTGTCGGCTTATTTGCAAGTTAAACATGATTTATGGGAATGGAGCGCTAATGTACACCCCAAACGAAAAAAGATACGATAAAACAGAATATCGCCGATGCGGGAAGAGCGGGCTGAAAATGTCCGCTTTGTCGCTGGGGCTGTGGAAGAATTTCGGCTCGAAAAGCCCCTTTGACAATATGGAGAAGATGGTTCACACCGCTTTTGACTGCGGT
>OMAD01000504.1_pt1 | contig 12998 bp, 13 predicted proteins | sample 1644581 | NCBI WGS metagenome assembly OMAD01 (sample SAMEA103958120, study PRJEB25191) | human gut metagenome | biome: human-associated habitat [ENVO:00009003]; feature: intestine environment [ENVO:2100002]; material: feces | place: Germany | collected 2013/2015 | reverse complement strand
TTGAAAATCAGGCGTCCGGCCTGCAGAATGCCGACGGCGGTTTTAATCAGGCTTTTGATTTTGAACAGGCGGGATTTGCCGACCAGAGCGCCGGCCAGAACCGCATGATTGGGAATTTCGCCGAGGCGGCCCTTATAATTGTCTTTGCCGCGGCTGTCGGTTATCAGCTCAACGCGGTAGCCGCGGCGCAACAGTTCGTCAGCCAGCGCTTCGGCCGGATAAACATGGCCGCCGGTGCCGCCGGCCGTGAGAATAATCAGGGGTTTCCGAGTTTTTTTGCCTTTTTTAGTCGCCGACATCTTTGTCCTCCGCATGAACGTTTTTACGAGTAATGGCCAGGAGCATGCCCATCCCCAGAGCCGTAGCCAGCAATGACGATCCGCCGTAAGATATGAAAGGCAGGGTCATGCCTTTGGTCGGCATCAGGTGCAGGGTAGACGCCATGTTGATAATTCCCTGCAGGCCGAAAGAGGCCGACAGCGCCGATGCCGAGAGAATGATGAACAGGTTGTTGTCCTTCATGGAGATCAGCATCGAACGAATTACAACCGCTGCATACAAGCCTACTATAATCAGGCATAAAAGCAAGCCAAATTCTTCGGCGGCGACGGCAAAAATAAAGTCGGTATGCGCGTCGGGAATATTCAGTTTGACAATGCCTTCGCCCGGACCGCGGCCGAAAATGCTGCCGCTCTGGAAAGCTTCCAGCGATTTGCGAACCTGATAGCTCAGATTGTTTTCCGAATCCAGAAACTGCTGGACGCGGGTGTGAACGTGGTCAAAGGTAAAATAGGCGGTAACGAGCAGGCCGATACCGACGATGCCCAAAACGGTTACCAAAAGCAATGACAGCCCGGCCAGAAAAAACTGAAACAGCCAGATGACCGAAACGACAATCGACATGCCGACGTCGGGCTGAAGCAGTAACAGTATCAGCGTGAAGGCAAACAGGCAGGTGGAGAGAATGTTGCCCGGAAAATCGCGATATTTCTGCTGGCCGTCAAACAGCCAGGCAGCGACAACGGCAAAACAGGGCTTGATGAATTCGGACGGCTGCAGCGAGAAGCCGAGGATGTGGATCCAGCGTGAGGCGCCTTTGGTTTCCTCGCCCCAGAAAAGCGTGGCAATCATCAGCAGAATGGTAACGGTATAGCCGAGGATGGCAACGCGCCTGATGGTTTTGAGATTTTGCATCGAAAGGAAAACCATCAGCATATAGGCGACAGGCAGGAAAAGCAGCTGTCTTTTGATGAAATGAAAGCTGCCGACGCCAATGCGGTTGGCTACGGCCGGACTGGCCGAGAAGTTCAAGAAAATGCCGATGAGGATGATGACGGTGACCAGAGTGAGCAGAACCTTGTCAACGGTCCACCACCAGTTGGCGATTATGCTCCGGCTGTTTCTCGAAAAGGAAATCACGCGCCGGCCCTCCTACAGAACGATGAGCGACGTAAGGCCGAGAACGCCGAGAATAAATGCGGCAATCCAGAAACGGGTAACAACGGTGGTTTCTTTCCAGCCGAGCTGTTCGAAGTGATGATGAACAGGCGCCATTTTGAAAAAACGCCGGCCGGTTTTTCTGAAGTAGGCCACCTGAATCATGACCGACAGGGCTTCGACGACGAAAACGCCGCCGACGACGGCCAGCAGAATTTCATGCCGGGTCATGACCGAAACGGTGCCGAGCAGCGCGCCCAGCGCCAGAGAACCGGTGTCGCCCATGAAGACCCTGGCCGGCGGCGCGTTAAACCACAGAAAACCGACGCAGCCGCCGACAACCGCGGCGCAGACAACAACGATTTCGGCCGAATGTGCAACCGGCGTCAGGCCGACGGCGGCGGACATTTCCGTACCGCAGGCATAAGCGATGACTGCAAAAACCAGAAAAGAGACAATCAGCAGACCGGAAGCCAGGCCGTCAAGGCCGTCGCTCAGGTTAACGGCATTGGAGGCGCCGGCAATGACGACCATGGCAAAAGGAACGTAAAACCAGCCGAGATTCAGTGCCAGGCCGCGAAACCAGGGAAAGGTCAGCTCAAAGCGCCCGGTTTCGGGGGCGGACTGCGTAATGACCCAGACGGCGGCCAGCGCGGTGGTAAATTGGAGAAAAAGTTTCATTTTGGCGGTCATGGCGTTGGCGGTCTGTTTGGTAACTTTGACATAGTCGTCGGCAAAACCGGTCAAACCATAAACCAGCAGAACCAGAATGCTTATCCAAACGAAGGAATTGTGCAAATCGGCAAAAAGCAGCATGCCGGCAATGGCGGATCCCAGTATGAGCAGGCCTCCCATGGTTGGTGTGCCTTTTTTGGTCAGCAAGTGGCTCTGCGGTCCGTCTTCGCGGATAGGTTGTCCTTTAGCCTGATGACGGTGCAGAAAGCCAATCAGCTTTTCGCCGCAGGCAAGGCTCAGAAACAGAGCGGTAAAGAAAGCGAGAACGCTTCTGAGCGGCAGTGAATTGAAAAAGTCAGTCAATTGCATAAGCATAGCGGGTTCCTTTTGCTGGTAATCATGAAACCCATCATAAGTTTAATATCTAAAATATTCCTTAAAAAAACCGCGTTTTTGTATAAAAACCGCGGTTTAAAAAGACATCATGCAGCGAAAGGCGTGCCGCCCCTTTTTTTTGAGCTTGACGAGTTCGCCGGTGGTCAGATTGATGCCGATGGCAGCTTTTTTGTCGTCGGCATAATCGGAAGAAGTCATGTAAACGTCTTCTTTCAGCGCCCGGGCTTCTTTGACGAGTGCCAGACGGTCGTTAATGTGCAGAAAGGTGCGGGCGTTGATGCGGCGATTCTGCATTTTGTCAATCGGGAACATCTGTAAAAAATCGGGCATAAACCAGTCGCCGGCTTTGGTGCCGCGAGTCAGGTACAGACGGCAGTAGGTTTTGGCTCGTTCCCAGTTTTTGGATCCCGGTTGTTCCAGCGCCACAATCAGGCCGCCGTTTCCGGCGTCATTAACCTGCCAGACGATGCCGATTGGCAGCAGTCCGTCAACGGGGGTTGAGCTGAAACTTTTGTTGCTGTAGTAGATGTCGCCGATTTCGACGGCCTGAGCCGGAAAGGCAAGAGTCAGAACTGTAAGCAGCAAAGCCAGTTTTTTCATAGCTGTTCCTCAGCCGGAAAGACGGTACCGTTCGGTGCAATGCGGATTTGTCCCGAAGCGGAAGCATGGTTGAATATTTTGTGCAGGCTGCGTGAAATCCGTTCGGCAGAGGGAAGGCTGCGTCCCCAGTCCGGCGGCGTGTTTTCATGGGCGAAAATCAGCAGCCCGAGCGCGTCGTACAGGTTGGAAGAGCAGGATGCGGGCAGCTTTCCCGCCGCCTGACGGAAGTCGTCGGTGAACTTATCGGTGTGGTAGGAAAGATAATGGTTGAAATTGTACAGGCCGTCGCTCAGTCCGTTTCCGAAAGCGCAGGTAAAGTGAAGCCGCCGGAATTTGCCTGCCAAAGGAATCGCTTTTTCGGCAGCCGGCGTCCACAATGTGATTACGGCTGCGGCGTTTTGTTTTTCCAACAGAGTAAGAAGATTTTTTTGCGCCTGTTCCGCTTTGCCCGAATCGTCCAAATAGAATATTCGGTATCTGTAGCGGTTTTGCCTGCTGTTCCATTCTTTCAGCGCCAGATTAAGCGCGTCCTGCGCAGCCAATCCGGTTTCGGCGTTTGTGCCGCTGAGCGGCAGCGTTGCGCCGATGGTAACGACGGCCTCTTTCTGCGGCCGGGCTTGATACAGAAACAGCTGCCAGCCGCCCCAGAAGACGGCGATAAGAAGGATAAAAGAGATCAGGCGGCGCATGGTTTTAACTGTCCAGATAAAGAGTGCTTTTTTTGTAGTTTTCAATCGCATGACGCAGCAAAACGCCGATGACGGCAGCCAGCGGCACGGCAATCATTAAGCCCAGAAAACCCAGCAGAACACCGCCGGCCAGCAAGGCAAACATAACCCAGACCGGGTGCAGGCCGACGTTTTCGCCAACCAGCTTCGGGGTAAGGAAGTTGCCTTCCAGAAACTGGCCGGTCACAAAAACCAAAACCACCTGCAGGATTGGCATCAGCGAATCGAACTGAGCAAAGGCAATGCCGATACTGAGAAGGAAACCGACGATGCTGCCGACATAGGGAATGAAAGAAATCAGACCGGCGATGAAACCGACCAGCAGACCGAGGTCAAGTCCGACGAGGTACAAACCGAGCGAGTAGTAGGTGCCCAGAATGACACAGACGCTGAGCTGTCCGCGAATGAAACCCGCCAACGTGCGGTCTATCTGGCGCGCCTGTTCGCGAATCGAGGCCTTGGACCTGCGAGGCAGCAAACTGTCGACTTTGGCGATGAACATGTCCCAGTCGCGCAGCATATAAAATGCGACGACCGGCGTAATCAACAGCAGCGAAATCAGGTTAAAAATGGCAAAGCCGCTGGTTATGATGCCGCGCAGAACGCCGCCGGCAAGTTTGAGCGTATTAGCCAGATTGTTGCGCATGTATTCGCGGATTTTTTCCGGTTCCATGTTCGGGAAGCTTTCATGCAGCCGGTTGATGAACGGTTCGATTTTGCGCAGGAACGAACCAATGTATTGCGGCACGACATTGATAAAACGGCCCAGCTGTTCGTCGATGACGCCGATGAGCAGCGCCATTGCAGGCAGAACGATTATGGCGACCAGAAACAGTACCAGAAAGGTGGCAAGCGTGCGGTTCATACCCCATCTTTCGAAACGGGAGGCAAAGGGGTCAAGCAGGTAGCCAATGACAATGCCGGCGACGAAGGGCAGCAGCACCGAACGCAGCGCGTAAACGGCGGTGCAGAACAGGACAAACAAAGTCAGCCAGAACATCCAGTTGCGGTTGTTTTTGCGGGTAATCGGCATGGTCGTTCCCTTTCTCAGATTTTTTCGATGATGTAAAAATCGCCGGCGCTTTTCAGATTGTAGTATTTGCTGCGCAAAGCTTCCAGCAGCTTATCGAAACCGCCGATGTAGGTAATTTTGAACTGTACTTTTCCCGAACCGACTGCCGCGGTGGAAATGCCGTTGACATAGCCGATTTCCTTCAGCTGTTTTTCGAGTATCAGCCAGTCGCGCAGATAGGCATAGGAATACAGTACGGTAATTTCAGATTTGTTCTGGCGGTCGACGACGTTTTGTTTTTTTATCTGATTGTAAATGTGGTCGCTAATCTGGTTGATGGCATCGATGAACAGTTGCGGCGAGCGGTCGCCCGGAACGGAAACGCTTTCTTCCCGGCCGTCGCGGTATGAATAGAGCGTGACGTTCAGTCCTTCGATACCGTTATATACGGCGTCGGCGACATAGATGTCTTTGGTGTTGTTGATAAAAGCTATCTTGTCGAGAGCCATGCCGTCCATGCGGAGTGCCTTTTCGGCGTCAAGGGCGGCATAATTTGAGCCGTTGGCGGGAATGCTGAAAAACCTGGCCGATCCGATGGCGCGGGGATTCTGTTCCCAGGCCTTGCGCCAGAGGTTGTCTGCTTCCCAGAGCATGGGCGCGTCGGTTTTGAACTCCCTAAAAGTCGGGATAATCAGAACGTTGGCGACGGAGCCGATGACAAAAGGGATGTCGTTTTCCTGCATGTAGGTCTTGAGAATATGTTCGTTGACGGCAACGTTAAGCGTGGCAATATAGCGGACGTTGGAGGCTTTTTCGGAAATAATCGAAACTTCTTTGATGAAGTTCAGAATCTGTGCGTCGTTAAGCTCGTTAAGTCGGCGGACGCCGTCAGCCGTGGTAACGCGCTTGGCAACGGCGGTGTACGCCTGCCGGTTGGCTTCGGTCATGGCTTTTTCCCTGGCGATGGAAGCGTTTTCGGCAGTAACGTCAACGGTAATTTCGGCATTATAGGTCATGTCGCCGGCACCGGCGGCAGAGGCCGAAAACAGGCAAAAAAAAGCGATAAGGACAGCTCTGATGCGGAACACGGCGGAACTCCCTAACCGACGATTTCGATATGGGAGAAGAAAAATTCGATTTCGCGTTTGGCGCTTTCTTCCGAATCCGAGCCGTGGACGGTGTTTTTGTCAATGGAAAGGGCAAAAGTTTTGCGAATCGTTCCTTCTTCGGCGACGGCGGGGTTAGTGGCACCCATAATTTTGCGATAAAGGGCAATGGCGTTGTCCGCTTCGAGAATCTGGACGACGACCGGGGCGGAAGTCATCTGTTCGATCATGCTGGTAAAGAACGCCTTGTCCTTGTGTTCGGCGTAAAATTCCTCGGCCTGTTCCGGTGTAAGCAAAATCCGTTTTTGGGCGATAATATGCAGTCCGGCTTCTTCAATCATGGCGTTGACCTTGCCGGTAATGTTGCGCGAGGTTGCGTCCGGTTTGATTATCGAGAGGGTTCTTTCCATCGTTTTTTCCTTTGAATGACGTCAATTATCATAAAATTTAAGCCGATAGTATAATATTTTGCCGCAAAAAGCAAAAGTTTTTATAGACTTTTGCGCTCAGGCGTTGTTTATTATGGATAATTCTTTTTAAACTTAATCATGAAGGGGTATCCCATGTTAGAAAGTGCTTATTTAAATAGTCTGATTGCGCGAGCAAAACAAGACGTTAAAACCATTGTTCTGCCCGAGGGCGAAGATGAGCGTATTTTGAAAGCCGCTCATCTGATTACGGCAGAAAAAGCCGCAAAGGTCATTATTCTCGGCGATGTCGAATCGGTAAAAAAACATTTTGCCGGACATAACTGGAGCCTGGAAGACATTGAACTTGTCGACCCTGCCAAATCGGCAAATCTTGAAAAATATACCAAGCTTCTCTATGAGCTGCGCAAGGAAAAGGGCATGACCGAAGAGGAAGCGGCCAAGACCGTTTTAAACCCCAATTATTTCGGAACGCTGATGATTAAGGCTGGCGATGCCGACGGTATGGTTTCCGGAGCCAACCATTCAACGGCCGATACGGTTCGTCCGGCACTGCAGATTATCAAATCAGCCAAAAAAGGCGCCAGCGTTTCGTCGCTGCTGATTCTGGTTCATAACGACAAGCCGTATATTCTTGCCGACTGCGCGATTATCATTGACCCGACGGACAAGGAAATGGCCGATACGGCACTCGAGGCCGCCAAAAATGCCATTAAGTTCGGCATGGAGCCGAAAGTCGCGATGCTGACCTTTTCGACCAAGGGATCCGGCAAAGGCGATCAGGTTGACAAGGTTCGCCGGGCGACGGAGATTGCTTTGGAGGCTTTGAAAAACGACCCCGATTATAATAGCCTGAACATTAAACTGGACGGCGAATTGCAGGCTGACGCCGCTCTTGACGCCGTTGTCGGCGCGAAGAAGGCGCCGGGCAGCGAAGTTGCCGGCAAAGCCAATGTTCTGGTCTTTCCCGATTTGGCCTCGGGCAATATCAGTTATAAAATGCTGCAACGCATTTGCGGCTGCGAAGCTTACGGTCCGATGCTGCAGGGTCTGAACGCGCCGGTCAACGACCTGTCCCGCGGCGCTTTGGTCGAAGATATTGTGGGTATGATTGCGATTACCTGCATTCAGGCTCAGAAATAAGTTTTTTGCGGCGTGTGCGGAGCAAAATCGCTCCGCACGTTTTTTTTTGAAAACGTATTTTATTTTAATAAGGACTTAGTGATGAAAAAAATACTCGTTTTGAACTCCGGTTCATCTACGCTGAAGTATCAGCTGTTTAACGTTGACGGCGAAAGCTATGAAGTTGTTGCCAAGGGCAATGCCGAGCGTATCGGCCGCGACGCTTCGTTTGTCGGCATCAAATATGCCAACGGCGACAAAAAGGAGGTCAAAGTAGATTTGCCCGATCATAAAACGGCGCTGAACGAAGTCATGAAACTGCTGACCGACGGCGTTATCGGAAATCTGAACGAGATTTCGGCCATCGGCCATCGTATTGTTCAGGGCGGTTCGATTTTCAAAGGTTCGGTCGTCGTTACCGAGAAAGTGATCGAAGACATCGAATCTCTTTCGACGCTAGCGCCGCTGCACAATCCGTCGGCAGCGTTGGTTATTCGTGCGGTCATGAAGGAATTGCCGTCGGTGCCGCAGGTTGTGGTTTTCGACACCGCGTTTCATCAGACGATGCCGGCCGAGGCCTATATCTACGCTTTGCCTGAAGAGCAACGTACAACTTACAAAATCCGCCGTTACGGCGCACACGGCACGTCGCATAAGTTTGTGGCGCAGAAGGCGGCGGAAATCGTCGGGGAAAAATCGAAGATAATTACCTGCCACATCGGCAGCGGCGCTTCGATAACCGCGGTTAAGGACGGCAAGTGCATCGACACGTCGATGGGTATGACGCCGTTGGCCGGGATTGTGATGGATACCCGCTGCGGCGACATTGATCCTTATATCCCGCTGTATATTATGAAGACCCAGAAACTGACTCCGGACGAAGTTAACGAGATGCTGAACAAGCAGAGCGGCAAGTACGGTCTGACCGGCTACAGCGACTCCCGCGACTTTGAAGCCGCCTACAATCGCGGAGAGCCGAAAGTTTTGGAAGCCATGCAGGTTTATGTTTATAACATCGTCAAGTATATCGGCGCCTATATTGCGGCGCTGGGCGGCGTCGATGCAATTGTCTTTACGGCCGGCGTCGGTGAAAATTCGCCGATTGTGCGCAAGCTGGTTTTGGAACGTCTGGCTTATCTGGGCATAAAGGTTGATGAAGCCAAAAACAACGAGCGCGGCGATTTTGCCGAAATTACCGCGCCGGATTCAAAAGTCAGGGCTTTTGTCATTCCGACCAATGAGGAACTGGCGATAGCCCAGGATACAGTGAACTTGACTAATAACTGATTTTATGGCATAAGAACGTGGTGTCATTATGATGACGCCACGTTTTTTTTATTCCGACAACAAGTACAGGAAAGCATTTATGAAGAAGATACTCGTTCTGAACTCCGGTTCGACCACCGTTAAATATCAGCTGTTTAATATGGATGGAGAAAGTCATCAGGTTGTTGCCAAAGGAATGGCCGAACGTATCGGCATCAGCGGTTCACGCGTCAGCATGTCGGTTGACGAGAATGAAAAGCTGGTTAAGGACGTTGAGCTGCATAATCATATCGAGGCGATTAAAGAAGTTTTGAACATGTTGCTCGCCGGGCCGATTAAGAGCGTGGAAGAGATTGACGCCGTAGGACATCGGATGGGGCACGGCGGCGAGTATTTTGACAAGTCTGTGGTTATTGACGAAGATGTTCTGGCAAAGGCCCGTGAGGCCGGCGATTTGTTGCCTCTGCACGGCGCTGCGTTTTTGTACGGAATTGATGCCATTACCGAACTGCTGCCGAAAGTCAAACAAGTGGCGACTTTTGATTCTTCCTTTCATCAGAGTATGAAGAAAGAGGCTTTTTTGTATGCCATTCCGCTTGATCAATATGAAAAGCACAAAATCCGGCGTTACGGATTTCACGGAACCTCTCATAAGTATGTTGCCGAAGAGGCTGCCAAAATGCTTGGTTATAAGGGAAAATTCATCAGTTGCCATCTGGGAGGCGGCGCTTCGGTAACGGCGATTGAGAACGGCCGTTCGGTTGACACGTCAATGGGTTTTACGCCGATGGCCGGCATGATTATGGGTACCCGTTGCGGTGACATTGATCCGTATATTCCGTTGCATATCATGAAAACCCAGAATATGACCGCCGATGAGGTTAATGCCATGCTGAACAAGGAAAGCGGCTGGTATGGTCTGACCCGCGGTTATACAGATCTGCGTGACATTGAGGAGCAGTATCTGGAAGGAAATCAGGATGCGATTACGGCGGTTGACGTTTACGTGCATGCCCTCATCAAGTATATCGGTGCCTATCTGGCCGTTTTGGGTGGTGTCGACGCTATAATCTTTACGGCGGGTATCGGTGAAAATTCTTCGTTTATTCGCAAGAAAGTCTGTGAGCGGCTTGGTTTTCTGGGAATTGAACTGAATGAAGAGGCCAATCATATTCGCGGCAGGGCTGCTGAAATTACCACGCCTTCTTCAAAAGTTAAGGTTTTGGTCATTCCGACCAATGAAGAGCTGCTGATTGCCAAGGACACTTACAGTCTGCTGGGCGACAATGTCGTTTCGATAGCTCGGGCTTCTTAACTTTCCCTCTTGGATTTTGGCAGAAAGCGCCTATTTCTTAAAGCGGAATTCTAATCAGCAGAGAGGTTGATATGAATGAGGCAATCAGAAATGCGGCGCTTTTTCTGTGGGCGTTTTGTGCCGTTAATTCAGAAGCGTATGCCGCTGAGCCGTCAACGATAATTTACGGCGCTTCGGAGACGGCTCCCGGCGTACATGACAGCGCAGTGGTCCGTTTTCGGGACGATGAAGGAAACATTATGGGGCAGCCGATAGATGTCGGCGGGTTTGAATCGGCGGCGGACAACGGACAGCCGCCGGCAGTTTCTCCTGTGGAAGCCGTTTCTGCAAGTGAGAAAAGACCGGCGGCGATATCGGAAACGTTGCCGCAAAATCCGTCGATAAGTTCGGATGAAACGCCGCAAAAGGTTAATCGGCAAATTCAAAATACACTTTACGAATCCGGCGGACGTATTTATGACGTCCAATCATATCCGGCGGAAGACATCGACAAAATAGAGGAGCCGAATATACAGCCGACGGTAACAACCTATCCCTCTTATTAAAAATCTCGTATAAGGGGCATCTAATACGGAAACATCGGGGTAAAATTTTTAGTCACATACTATTATGACTCATTCTCCAAGGTTTTTGAAAAAAAACTTGTATGGCGGGTAATTAATACCGAATTAGCGGAATTTGCGTATTTCTATAGCCGTTCAAAATCCAGAAAGACCGGGCGGCGGCCTTCGCGGATGGCTTTGCGCTGATATTTGGTTTCAACCCAGTCGGCCGGTTCGTGTTTCCAGTCGTTGCCACAGGTTGCCGTCCAACGGAAATCCGGGCTTTTATGCAGCTGCCGCAAGGTCCAGCCTTTGTAAATCTTGTGGTCGGTTGCAACGCGCAGAATACCGCCTTTTTTCAAAATCCGTGCCAGTTCTTTCAGATTGTCGGGGTTTATAAAACGTCTGGAAGCGTGGCGCTTTTTGGGCCACGGGTCAGGGAAAAGGACGAAAATCCTGTCGAGAAAGCCGTCGGGAATGCGCGGAAAGAGCAGGCGCATGTCGTTGTCGTAAACGCGGATATTGTCTGGCCGTCCGCTGCTCAAGGTAATTTTTTCAGGCAGGTTGCTTCCTTCTTTGACGCCGGTAATCAGGCTTAACAGATTGGCTACGCCGTTTTGAAAGACTTCGGCTCCGATGAAACCGACCGACGGGTTTTGGATAGCCTGCCCGGCAAGATGTTCGCCGTTGCCGAAACCGATTTCCAAATATACCCGGTCAACCGGTTTGCCAAACATGGTCTGACGGTCAAAACGGCAATCGTCCGCAAGCCTGACCTCCGGCAGAAAGGCTTCGAGCAGCGTTGTTTTGGCCTTGCGGATAATACGGCCTTTGCGACGGCCGAAAAATTTTGGGGTTTCACTCAGAAACATTTGGTTAACTCCTTGGCTAAGTCGGTTTTTTCCCAGGAAAAGGCACCGTTTGGCTGCGGGGCGCGGCCGAAATGTCCGTAAGCGGAACTCGGCGTATAAATTGGCCGGCGGAGCTGCAGCCGGTTAATGATTCCTTTGGGCGTGAGATCAGTCATTTCTTTTAATGTCTGAAGGATTTTTTGTTCATCAACCCGGGCCGTATTGTTGCAGTTGATGTAGAAAGACAACGGATCGGCAACGCCGATGGCATAGGACAACTGTAACAGACATTCGTCGGCCAGTCCGGCGGCAACCACGTTTTTAGCCAAATAACGCAGCATATAGGCGGCAGAGCGGTCGACCTTGGTTGCGTCTTTTCCCGAAAAGGCGCCTCCGCCGTGCGGCGCATAACCGCCGTAGTTGTCGACAATAATTTTGCGCCCGGTCAGACCGGTATCGCCGTCGGGGCCGCCGATGACGAAACGGCCGGTGGGGTTGACGAGAATGTTTTTGTCCTCCGGCATCCAGCCGTCTGGGATATTGCGGGCGATGTATTTTTTTGCCGTTTCCAGCTGGCGCAGCATTTCATCGAACATGGCTTCGCCGCCGTTGAAGTAGGTAGCCACCGTGTCGGCATAGACCGGAAATCCGCCTCCCTTGCCCCGCAGATACCGTGCCAGCGGCACCGCTTCGGGTGCCTGCTCCTGCAAAAGCTCCACGGTCTGCTCATTCTGCGGCAGCTGGGCGCGGGTCCAGCCCTCCAGATCCAGCAGGCGGCGCTTCAGGGCATTGTGGCCCACATCACTTTTGGTGTACCAGAACAGCGGCACGCCCAGCACCGGCATCAGCGCCGTGACCACCAGCCATGTGATGCGCACGCTGTTGTCCATGTCCTGATTGAGCAGATAGACCATCATTGCCGCTGTTACCAGCAGGGTGCCGCCAAAATAATGCGGCAGCAGCTCGCCGAACCACTGCAGCAGGCTGAACAGCGCGAACGCCTGTAAAAGCAGCAGCACCAGCACCAGACCAAAACGGCTGAAAATAGCGTGTACCACGCCCTTCTGTCCCCGTTTGAGCAGGCGGATGCCGCCATCCTCAAACACCCGGACCTTGTCCTTCATATTTTGCTGAAATTGTTTTTTCTGCATGGCATTTTCCCTTATCTCGCACATTTGCAGCTCCGGGGCTGTAAAAATGTGCCGGTTTGTGTTATGATGTACAGGAACAAGCCCGCCCGGCGCTGTGTCCCGGACAGGCAGCTTTGCACCTATTATAATCCATTCCTGCCCTTTTTTCCACCCAAAGCGGCAGGATAATGCAGGAGGGACCCCTATGAATAATCTGATTATTGGCATTGCAGGCGGCTCCGGCAGCGGCAAGACCACCCTTGCTCTGCGGCTGAAGGAGCGTTTTGGCGAGGATGAAGTGCGCCTGATCTCCCATGACAGCTACTATAAGCGCCACGATGAGCTGCCTTTTGAGGAGCGCTGCAAGCTGAACTACGACCACCCGGACGC